>Ga0131853_10010896_pt1 | contig 16615 bp, 15 predicted proteins | sample TergutLab28metaG_FD_92764 | JGI IMG/M metagenome (GOLD analysis project Ga0131853, IMG submission 92764) | Labiotermes labralis P1 segment gut microbial communities from Petit-Saut dam, French Guiana - Lab288 P1 (version 2) (version 2) | ecosystem: Host-associated > Arthropoda: Insects >...
AAAGGGAACTCCGGTATTTGAATGTACAGATTCTCCATGACATTTGCAGCTTTGGTTTCCCCCCCCCCCCCCCCCCCCCAAAAAAATTATTTTTATGTGATTTAACCATAATAACCAATAGAAATGTCTGGAACCTTTAAAAGTGACATTAGGTTATTCTTGCTTCACTTAAACAGAATGTCAGGAGCAGTACCTTATGTACTTTTTATTATATTTATAGTATTTTTTGTTTTTATAAATGAATTGCATTATGAGTACTTAATCTGATAAAGAAAGACAGATACTGCTAAGAAATGGGATGGCATAATATCCTTGAAACATTCACAGGAATGCTGCATCCTTGGGGCAAAAATCACTTGATTGTTTCCATTTCCATGCTTTTGATATTTGTGTCACTGAATGGAGCAGCACTGCACAACTGCAAATCCCCCCCCCAGTATTATGAAAATTTCTGAGTGTAGATTTCTGGATTCCTGTGTCAGATAGTGTCTCATGTTTGTCTTTCATAATGAATTACTTCTTTTATTAAAGATTTATTGATTTTCTTGCTCTATATCCACCTGATTCTTTCTTACAACTGGCAGGATGCACATCGCCTTTTCCAAACATTACCGTGGAATTATTTTAATGGCTCATAATGTAATAAAACACATGTGCACAACAATATTACTAAGTAAAGACACCTCAAAATTAACAATGTAGTAATGTACTGTACTGTACTGTACTGTATTGTACTGTCCTGTACATGGTATGAATATTCTTTATCTCCTCAAAGAGAGCAAGTAGTAAGTGAGTAGAAGAGGTTCTCTGGCCTTTGCCAGGTCTTCCCTTCTCCTCTTGCATTTGCTTCTTCTGCTCACATTACTGTACTTCCATTCCTTCAATGTCTTTTGAAAGACCAGCAAGCAATTTACATTATGATGAGGACTGTTAATTTAAATTTGTCTCATGTAGTTAGACACATTAAAATGAAATCATGAGGAGCACTTGTATTCTGAAGATATGTGAATTTTCTAATAGATGTCAGCACTTAAAATCTGTTTTGTGATAGAGTGAGCAGACTTGTTATTCTAAAATCATGTTCATATTCTCAAAAATGATTAACAAACACATATTGCTTGACTATAATATCTAGGATTTTTAGTGGAATGTTGCAGGGTGAAAGGAGTTTCTGGAAGGAGTATAGGTTATAAGGGTTGAAGCTTATCTCATATATTTATATAGTACCTCTCTGAAGTATGTACCATTTTCAAAGCAAACTCACCTGGTTTCTGGATGTGTAAAACTATGTTACTACCTCGTATACCACCATCATGAATTTTCCCCACATTTAATTTTCCAAAGTTGTAGAGAAGGAAGGGGGATAAAGAAGTGTATTTCAACAAGACTGTTAAATTATATGGTGTACACTTAAGACACACATTTGGCAGAGGGAATTATGAGTAAGATGCTAACATTTATGCTCTTCATATTACTTTCTGGAATAAGAAATGTGAGAAAGAGAAGTGATATTCTGTCACTGACATGAAATTTTTCTGTTGAGTAAATCTGTTCACTGTGCTGATTAATTGGCACTGTGTTGAACTCATTCCGTACATTAGAAAGACGCTGAATACAAATTTTGTTTGAAACATTTTTTGCCCCAGTGAATATTTGGCAAATTATGCTGGAGATTCAAGTAGTAATACATGTATGCCTTTGTGTCATGTGTTTGTTAAGATTTTGAAACATAAATGAAGACTGAAACAGCTCACAAAATATATTAAATTCCATTCAGCAGTTCTCAAGTTACATGCTTGTGGATGGACAGAGCAGTTTTAATAGGCACCCATTAGGGTAGTAAATATGCCAGATGTCTTCTTTGTCTTGGCACTGAAACACAGATGTTAACAACAGTGATGCCCCCTTGTCCACCATGTTATGAGTGAAAATGTCTGCATATCGAGACATTGCTGTAGCTCTTTAAGGTACTTGAAAAAAGATACTGTAATATTTGTCTGTGGAAAATGTTTTGCATTTGAAAAAGCAGATGGTGAAATTACAATTCATTCACTCTGCCTGGCTGTGTTGTCTCAGGTGGTTAGTTACTGGTCTATGACTGCGGGGTCCTAGGTTCAATCCCAGGTCAGCCCATATGATATTTATGGTGAACAAAGTGGTTCTGGGACAGGTTTTTCTCTGAACACTTCAGTTTTCCCTTATCAGCACCATTCCACTGATCCTTCATGCTTATTCATTATGTGTTACTAATGCTATATAATATCACTACTTGACAGAAGTTTATAAAAAAGTTGTACCTGTCCACACCATGAATTCATATGGAGAGCAGAGGTATAGCTCCACTCATTCTCAACTTTGGCACTTCATGGAGTTGAGTGTATGGAGGTACTGTAGGGTTAAATTGGATTGACAACTACAGTACCACATACATATCTACAAATATTTATTAATGTCAAAAGTTGTCATACCGTCTGAGAAGTGAGGTCGCGGTGATGAACGGCTAGTCACGCGGTTGATTGGCCGGAGGTCCGCGGTGTAGTTGAGGAGGCAGCGACTTGTGCTGATGGACTGCTGCTGCTGTATGTTCCGGATGAGCGGTGGTGTGCCCGGTCCACGGGGCTTCGTGGCCGGGCAGTCGGACATCGTGTCTTCTTTCTTGAAGTGTCCTCTCTCTTAGCCATTCCTGTGTTTGACCGCATTGCTAGGCTTTAGTAAGACACCTAAACTCTAACAGGGGAATATGCTTGCGCTAACGATTTTGAAGTCAGGCTGAGGGCCTTGACTGGTTAATCCAAAGACTAGGGCCAACCCTGGACTACGTATGGGAGGGATAATCTTTGGCTGGTTGGCTGTCTGGAATCCAAAATCAGACTGGCTCTGTCGCTTACTGGAGTTATGCGACGTTTGTCAGGCGCTTAGGTGCCAAGCCAAGCCAAAGTGTTAACTGGGGGGACGGATACTTTTGCGAAGTGCAAGTCGACGTCCCCCTGTCTCTTAGCCATTCCTGCGTTTGACCGCATAGCTGGGCTCAGTAACAGATACCTAAATTCTAACAGGGGATTATGCTTACGCTAGCGATTTTGAAGACAGGCCGAGGGCCTTGACTGATCTTGCCAAATACTAGGACCCAGATTGCCCTGGACTAAGTATGGGAGTGATGAACTTTGGTTGGTTGGCTTTCTGGGTTCCAAGCCCAGACTGGCTCTGTCGCATACTGGTGTTATGCGACGTTTATCAGGCGCTTAGGTGAAGCCGCTGCGCCTGGTGGAGGGAAGTGCAGGCCGTGCCCCGACTTTGCATCGAATACCCTGGCATTTGCCTTACATCTCAGCAAAATTACGGAAAACCTCAGTCAGGGTAGCCGAAGGGCGCTCGGCTGATCAGCACCGAACGCGATTCGTTTAGTCGACTTGGCCATCGCGGGCGATGGCCTCGACTAGCCTGCTGTCCCCAGGGTCAGCCCTCGGTCAGCGTAAGTATTTGCTGAGTGGCCGCAGTAGGGGGTTCCCCACAAAGCTAACGTTGAGTCGAAGATCTCCGTCAGGGCCCTGATGTGGTCGGCAAACAGCGGAACGCCCAGATCCTCGTGTATCTGCCCGTTACTTACTTACCAAGAGCACCTTTAGCGAGGCAAACACACTTGGATTGCAAAACCTGTAGCTTCCGGACATGGTTGTTGGCAGCGGACCTTCATGCAGGGCACGCATAGTCCATCATGGGGCGGGTGAGCTGCTTGTATAGCAGGACTACGTTCCTGACGGATAGATCACTCTTCCTTTACAGGATGGGACCCAACCTTTGAGCAGCCCTCTTCCTAACCTGCTCGATGTGAGGCGACCAAGTGGCCGTGTATCTAAGGTCACCCCCAGATAACGATTTGTTTCGACCCATTCGATTGGTTCCCCGAAGAATGTTACTGGTCGGGGCTGGATGAAGCGCCGTCCGGCACACGCGAAGATTATTGCAGTGCTCTCAGAGACATTCATGGCGATTCTCAATTCAATCAACCACCGTTGAATGTCGTTGAGGTATGACTACAGGTAGCTGACAAGCAGCGTCGGCTTGCGGGGCGTTGCTATGATGGCCGCGTCGTCCGCTTAGAGGGCAAACTCGACGTGATGGCGAGGGTGGGGCATGTCGTTGACATACAGACTGAAGAGGACAGGACAGATCAGTCCACCCGAGTCACCCCAACCAGCATGCCTCGGCGAAATGACGTAGCCGTCTGGAAGGTCGCTTCGAAAATCCGATCCCTGAGGTAGGATGAGATTGAGTAGACTATGTAAGACGAGACGTTGAGGAGCGTTAGATTGTAGAGGAGACCATCGATCCAGACGCTGTCGAAGGCTTTGGCCACGTCGAGGAAAACTCCGCCGGTGAGCCTCTTAGCCAAATTTCCTGGTTATCCTTTCAACGAGGCGGGCCAGCTGCAAGGACATGCTATGTCTGGGTCTAGCACCAAAGTGCTCGTCTCGCGTCAGTTTGCGTTCGTTTATTACACGTAAGATCCTAGGTAGTAAGATCCTTTCAAATAATTTACTAATCGTGTCCAAGAGTCTAATGGGCCGAAAGGAAGGGGGCAGTGCTGGATCCTTCCCCGGTTTAAGAATAGAGATCACTCGCGCGTGCTTCCACGCTTTGGGGAAAGTGATGGGTGCGGAGAACCGCATTGAAGATACGGGCGAGGAGGGAAACCGCTCGCTTGGGAAGATGCTTCAATGCCCTGTTCGGTATACCGTTCGGGCCCTGAGCCTTGCTGAACTTGAGACCCCTTATGGCTTCGTGAACCTCGTCAGGGGTGGTTAAATGTGGTTCGCCGGCAGGGCTTAAGAGTTAAGACCTCAGCGCCACGTCAACCATCTCAATAACTGCCGGGACCGAAGGATCGGTCACCGGCTGAAATTGAGCCTCCAGATTGTCTGCAAGGGCTTCGGCTTTCTCAGAGTCTGAGATAGCGATTCCCCCTGGGGTGACCAGGGGGGAGATGGAGTAGGAACTCATCACCCAATTGGTCGCGCTCCACTGGTCGTTTCTCCACACGTTGAGCCGGCGTTTCACCGATCTCTGCGGGCGGTTGACCTCGGCTATCAGAGCGGGGTCCCTGGCCATCTGCCCCTGCCTCCGCAGCCGGTTTTTCAGGCGTATCTCATCCTGCCGCTATCGGAGGCCGTGGGTCGACACGCGGGCTAGGCTTTGGGGTGATACTGCCAGAGCCTTCAGAGCGGCGCCGGAGAGGTTCTCAACGCATGTATCGATTGCCATCTCATACAATTCCGGATCATACGGCATTAGTTCTTCCAACTGATTTTGGAAGTTGGCCCAATCTTTGTTCCTGAATTCAGGGCGATCCGGTGGGTGGTAAAAGGATGAGCGACACGCAGTGTCAATGAGAACCGGGAGGCGGTTCGACGTAGTGCGGAGCACGAAGTCAGATGCACCGGAAATGAGAGGATCTTGGTTATCACGATGTCCAAGACATCGGGAGTAACTGGGGTGTTGTATGGGATGGTGTTTGGTTGTCCGGTCCAAAGATCAGACAAGAGTTCTCGTCGGCATAATCACGTGGGAGTTTCCCCATCTCGTGTTCAGCCGCGAATTCCAATCTACGTGTTTGGCGTTGAGATCTCCAGCCATCAAGACCTGCAATCCCCCGCCGAAACAGGCGGTCAGTTCCGCTCCGATCAGTGGGCGGGAAGGCGAAAGGTAAGCCGCAAGGATTAACACCGGTTTGCCGGCCATTGTTACTTGGATGGTAGTAGCCTCCAAGTGGGTCAGGCCTGTAACGCGCACTGAGTGTTGGACTATACCACGGCGGACCAACATGGCTGTGCCGCCCGCAGTTGTCGGTCTGTGCGGTGGCAGATATAATTGGCAAGCCTGAATGCTTGACCAGGGTTAAGGAATGTTTCACTTAAGAGACATATCGGCACCGTGCTGGTAGAGAGAATGCTCCAGTTGAAGCTTCCTGCCGCGCACTCCGTCCGCATTCCAGCAGGCGAGCCGCAGGGCGTTACACCGCTGTCCTCCTAGGGCGTGCTGCCATTTTCGGCTACAAGAAGAATGGCGGTCTTCAGAACAGCGCGAGGGCGAGCTGCCCCTGTGGGGAGGGAGGAGATGGACATGAGGAGCCGAGACAGCTCCACACATGCATAGAAGTGAAGGTGATCGAGGAGATCAGAGATTTGGCGAGGTGGAACTTTGGGTGGGGACAACCGGGCTGGGTGTTGTGGATGTGGCGGCCACAGTTTTGACACTCGCGGCTGCTTTCTTCTTAGACTTCCCAGAAGCCCGCATAGGGCTGCTGTGAATTTGGGCTCAGGTGTTTTAGGCCTTGCCGTCTCCCTGGTGGCGGTCACTATAGGCTGATCTGGCGCCTCCGTGATCGGTTGGTGGGTGGAGTCGTGGTAACCTTGACACAACCCCCTCGAACGACGTGATTCCACCCCTCGCCCAGGTCCATCTGCTCGGCAGAGGGACTGGCCCGCTGAGCTTTCGGAGCAGCAGGTTGGCCTGTGGCGACACACTCTTTCGGCTGCGTTCGGACGCTTGCTTTGCAAGAGCCGCCTTTGCTTCCTTCCACTTCACACAGTCACTAGCTGTGTGGTTTCCCCCGCAGCCACAGCACTGAGGCTGCTCCCGCGGGGTAGAGCATCCACCTGAGAGGTGGGGGCCCCCACATGCGACGCACCGGGTTGCTTATTCGCAGTTACGCCGCGTGTGGCCGAAGCCTTGGCAGCGCTTGCATTGCAGCGGGCCTTTAGGAGCCACGTACGACTCCATCGTCACTCGCAAGCCGCAGAGTTCGGTGAGCGGTCGCACTTTTGACACTTCAGGCCCTCGCGCCACTGATACAATGAAGTTGGGGGTGGGAGGACGGTCCTTGGCAGGGTGCTGGTCGCGACGTCCGGATCGCAGCTGCGTGACCCCCTGGACTAGAATGTTCAGGGATTCGAGCTCCTCTCGGACAACGCTCTCAGGCATACCTCTACCCAGATTCTTTACCAGGAGCCGCACACAGCGCTCCTCCGGGAGAGTAAAGGTGTGGAAACTCACACCGTCCTTCCCGTTAACGGACCGCAGTGCGCTGACCGAGGCTCGGATCCCGTCAGCGGTTGATGGTACGACCATCAACTTCTCGCTTTTTATTTGGGCCGTCAGACCGCCCGGGCAGGATGCCTGCAACCAGGCCAGGAAGGAATGGGCTTCGCTAAAACCTAAAATAAAATTAGGCGTCTTATTAGGACGCTTTCCTGCTGGTAGGCAGGCGTTGGCCACTTGGGCGTTTGAAGTGGTGACATCTGGCTTGTCGCTCAGGCCCAGACATGTCGCTAGACATGCGCCTGTTGGTTGTTTTGGATGAGACACCAGATTCGGACTGGTCCGAATCCATGGCTGTGGGCTTGAGCAACCCACTTGACTGAGAAGGGGCGATGGGCCCGACCAGTACAGCCATGTACGTTGCCCCTCCCCTGGATGGTCCGGGTTGCCGGCTGCCGACAGCAGCTTGTTCGCCCATGACTTATGAATTCGCGGGCAGAGGCGCGGACCCACCCCCAGGTGCTGGGTGCCTGTTGGCAGGCTTCATCGACTCGCCCAAGCAAGCTAACTCATTGGCTTGCCCGCGAACTGTTGGGATGCTCTGGCCCCGTTTCCAGATGTGGTTCTGCGTCTCCCAGCAGGCACCGCTGACTGCTGCTTCTTCCTCCAAGCCATAGCCAGCTTCAGCTCCTTGAGAAGGGCTGGCGAAAGCTGCAGAGTAGAAATAGCCTTAATAAAGACTAACTCGTCCTGCCACAGCATGACGCTTCAGCAGGGGCACTCCGAAAGATCCTCCCGTCAGTCCTCTGGTGTAGTTCTGCTGTGGACTCAGAGCAGAAACCAGCTCAGTCAATAACCCATTTCACCAGTCAACCCAGCCAGGCAGGCAGGCAGGTATCACAATCCTTTCTCCAAGTCAAATCAAAATTGCCACTCTTTAGAATGATCGACTCGACTCGACCCTGTGACCGACTCGACTCACTGATTCAATGTCTCCATTGGTCAGAATGGGCTCTTTTTCTTCCAGTCGCTTGCAGTCCAGCCTGCTCTGCCATTGGCTGGTTGGCAGAGCTGATAGGCGTGGCTTGTTAGATGTAGTACCGCTTGCTGGGGGCCATTACCCTGACTGAGGTTTACCTTGATTTTCATCAGTTGTAAGGCAAATGCCAGGGTATTTGATGCAAAGTCGGGGCACGGCCTGTACTTCCATCCACCAGGCACAGCGGCTTCACCTAAGCGCCTAATAAACATCGCATGACACCAGTATGCGACAGAGCCAGTCTGGGCTCGGAAACCAGACAGCCAACCAACCAAAGTTCATCACTCCCATACTTAGTCCAGGGCAATCTGGGTCTTAGTCTTTGGCAAGATCAGTCAAGGCCCTCGGCCTTATTCTTCAGAGTTTTCAAACATCTTTATTCATTGTATTCTCATTTTCTGTGGTGGAAACAGTGTTTTTAAAGTTTCACATGTATGTTTTTAAACTATAGTCTTATAACGAATGTTTAATAATTGCTTATAGTCATTCAGTGTTGCTTATAAAATTGCTATTTAGATGTTTTGAAAATAAATTACCGTTAGACTGAAATCCCTGAAGATGGCATATTTAGATGCCAAAACACATCGGAGTTGAAACTAGTGTGTGATTTAGTATACACAGTGTAGTGCACAAAAGTTGGTTAATATATTGGTATTACTTCATAGTGTATTTCAAAATTTGTTTTGTTTTGTAAAATGTAGCAGTGTTATGTAGATGAAGTTATTTTCAATGCATGATACACTGCAGTAATTGATGTACTTTCTAAGCACAAGTTCATACTTAAAATCAGATAACTGATTATCCTGACAGATTTGTTGTGGTTTTCTTAAGTCTGCTTAGAGTATGCCAGAGTAGTGCCTTAAAAAGTGTGATAACTACTTCTGTTCATATCCCAGCCAATTAAGCCTTTGCTCTTAGCCTGCTTTTCTCTTTCACTGCCACATGATATCAGTATCTAACACATTGCTATTAAAAAAACTGATAAAGGAACATTAGAAATTGAAACTTTGACATGGTGGACACAAATAATTGAACTGTTGTTGAACTTGGTCATTTTTTCCTACAACTGAACAAGTTATCCCATTTCATTCGAAACTGTTGCCAAACTTGGAGGCATGACACAAATATTGTTGTTATTTCTGTTCTTAGGAATCCATGTTTAACATTAATGGCAAACTGTATGTAACATTTTTGTTACCAACAGACCTTGACATTAATATTTATGTGTGTCTAGGCAATTCTGAATTTTACTATGGTCTTATCTTATAACTTATATAATCCTGTACGCACCAAAAATGTTTTTTGTCTAATTACTACTGTGACAGTATCTGTTATGATTTAGGCAGCCATTGTCAGTCAGGTGGAGCAGAAGTGTTTTGTTGTGGTCCAGCATGTTCGTACATGGACAGGGGTTTGGTTGCATGTGTCATCTGTGAATTTCAATAGTATGGTCCAGATTAATTTTTCAGAAAATTGCTAATCTTCAGAGTTCAAAAGCAGCCATTAGATGGCAGAAGCTTAGAGAAAATAGTATAAAACCTTGTAAAATAATATGTTGATTTGAGCTTGACACTGGACCAGTTAGGTTTAACTTTGTCTAAAGCTTTCTCTGAGTTTCAAAAACCCCATTAGTTGCTCAACATTACATACTCTTTGCTTTCTTGGAGAGAGAAATTCCCATTACCTGGCCACCCATGTCAAAATCCATTTTGTTCTTTACCAAATTTTTATTTGTTGTTATATAATGCCTACTTCAGCACTACACCACTTTCATTTCCTCATCAAAAGTAAGTTTCTATCACAATTTAGGCGTGTTCGCAAAATTGCAAACAGCCATTATTAGCTTCGTCTTGTTGGATCATCTGTCCATCCATCCATCCATCTGCGTGGAATGATTCAGCTTCCACTAGACACATTGTAATAAAATTTGTCTTTTGAATATTTTTCAATAACCTGTTGAGAAACTCAAGTTTCATTAAAATCTGACAAGAATAACAGTTACTATACATGAAGACCTGTGCACATTTGTAATATCTCACTGAATTCTTCTTAGAATGAGAAATGTTTCAGACAAAAGTTGTAGAGAAACTCAAAACACACATTTGAATCATTTTTCCCAAAAATCGTGCCATTTATGAGATAATGTGGAAAATTATGGTAGGGCCAGACCTGCCATCGATGACAATATGCATTGCATGCACATTACATGCTGGATAACTAAGACACACACTCAGAATATGTAATACTTAATGCTTTCCCATGGAAACAACGGCTACATAAACATGTCTCAGTGTTACATTATATGTTCATTGCCTCATTTTTTTTGGCACAAAAGCCAAACAAACTTTTTTACCAAAGTGTAACTTGCTGCTGTGCCAGACACAGACTGATCACAGTCACTGCATTGACATATGTAATGCTGTGCAACAGCTACAGAACGAGACCAATGCAAATTTAAATAATTTTGTAACAGTGATTGCGGTCCCATTTCAGCTCAAACTGTTGCTGAACTTGAAGGCATGATTCAGTCCCAGAACCAAGTGATGGAAAAACTGAAAGACGAATGTCACTCACTCACAGAGAAGCTGGAGGAATCCTCCACCAGACACAAGTAAGAACCCCCTGTATGTTCTGCAATGGTGGGCACTCCTCAGCTTCTGAACTCAGAATGGTGGTGTCGTTCTCTCTGTTGAAACAGTAAACTAATTGCATTTCTGTGGGCTAATGCTGCAGTTTAAAGGCTTTCACAAAGATTTGTTGAGACATGTTAATTTTCTTTCCATCATGCTTTCTGTTTCCTCTTTCTCTCTCTCAGTTTTTATTTGGTGTTACCATGTTGTGGTAGGCTGGAATGACTAAATTTCAAGAAAATTAGCAGTCACTTGTCCTCCACTGAGTGCCTACAATTGAACATACTCTTAATTGTAATGCTGGACCGTGAAACTGTCAAAGTTGTCCCATAAAACACAGAAATTTATTAACTTCCTCATGGTAGACTAGCTGCATTGTTCATAATTTCACCCTGAAAATGGAGACTTCCAAAACATTGGCACACCAGCTTAACTTGACATGGTACTTTCATGCAAAAATTCTAACACAAATCTTAGATGCTGTTTTTATTTCTTTACAATGTTCATTCCAATCATATGTTCAGAAGCTGAGTATGGAACCCACTGCTTCATACTTATTTGGCTGTCTTAATGGTAATGATATTTAACTTTTTTTCAAATTTAGGACACTAAAATTTTAGTCACATTTAGAAATAGACTGAGAAGGGGAAAGAGCATTTGTTTTCCTACAGAATCAATGAAGAGAAGAGAATAAACCACACTCATGTCTCTTCATTTGAAATGTTCAGAGTGTAGGATGTTTCGTCTGTCAGTTGGACTGTGGAGTTCTTGCTGTTATCTGTCTCATCTGACCTTTGTTTGACATGTGCTTATCATACCAGGCTTTTTGTTTTCCTGTTGATATTAAACCTTTTCCTACAACAGGCTGAGGGTAGACAGAAGTGTACAGCATCTCTGGTTTTAAATTTGGTTTCCATCCCGTAATTACCTAGTAGCTAAACTTTGAGAAAATCATGATACATTATACTAAATTGGAATAATTAACTGTATTTGTGTTTTGAGAAGTTGGTTTTATAAATAGTTGAATGTGCAGTGAGGGGAAAAGGAAAAAAGTGATAATTATTCTCCCTGTTACATCCAAGCCTTGTTCTGCATTCTGTACAAAAATTGCCCTGTTTCTTAAAAATGTGACAACTCTAGAAGAGGGGCAGATGTTCACCTTCTGTGCAAAAGATCTCTGGTTCGAGGCTTGTCAAATGTATCATGGATTTTTCTGCTTGCCTACCCTGTCGCTGCCCAAGTCAGGAAGTGCACCAGACCTCTTTCATGGTTTGGATCACATGCTGAACCTCAAGTCCACCCAGAGAGTCATTGTCTGCAAATAGCAGAGCTGTTCCTAGGGTAGGACAAATGGGTTGGCAGCCCAGGACCCATTCATGATTGTCACAAAATATGTAAAATCTGTTTTGCACCATCCTAGCTCTGAGGGTAGCAAAACTGCATCATAGTTCCTTGAAGTCCAGTTCTGAAGCCATTCATGCTGTATTAAAATTTCTGCCAAACTGAGTTTCCATCATTGTTAATACATCTTAATTCCATTGATGTTTGGAATGTTGTGTTCACCATGTGACACTGATAGGAAAGCATAACATTGTTGGCAGCTAGGTCATTAAAGTCTATGTTAATGAAGTACATCTTGTCTTGTTTTTATAAGATTAATAAGTGATTACAGTGGTTCAGTACCCAGAGTCATATTTGGTATTAGAGCAGGGACATCCTCTCCCCTTCGAGTGAACAGAAGTGTTCTATTGAGCTGTTAGCAACACATTCCTTCTGCCATATGTAACACTATATATTTAAAATAGGCAAGCTTGATTGTACTTTATGCTTTAACTTACTCTTTGATACATTACTTACTATGTCATTTGATTCTTTGATTTTCATTATTTATAAATGATTACTAATTAATGAGGGAGCCAGGATACCATATTTGGTATAATAACTAGCTATGGGCTGGATGGTCCTGGATTTGAATGCGAGCTGGAGAAAGAGATTTTCTGTCCACTGAAACCAATCAGACTTGCTCTCGGGCCAACCCACCCTTTTATTCAGTGGGTACCAAAGTTCTTTATTATGGGAAAAACAGCTAGGGTATGAAGTTGATCACTCACTTCCATCTAGTAGCAAGGTTCAGAATGAGTGGAGCTCTACCTTTACTCCCCGTATATGCCTTCATGGCGTGGACAGGGACAACTTTACGTTTTTACAATTTTAACAGTGTGTAAGACTTGACAAGCCAAGATCTGAAATTTAAGACATCAGGTTGTGTGACAACATAAGACAGTAGTGTGTGAGACTGCTGAAGCTTATTCACTTTGTACTGTGAATTAGTGAAGTATCTAGACTTTCATGGTGACATTACTTATTAGAATAAACCTTATCAACTACTGAAGGTAATTTTCCCATTATTGCTTGGATAGTCCAGTGCCTTCTGACCTGTATTTTATAACTAAAGAATGTATTGTTTTCTGTGGGAAAACCATCATCATATATAAATTTTCTGGTTATTTCAAGTGTATTTAGAGGCCTGTCACAATGTGTTACACTAAGCAATGTCTTACTTGGCTTGCACCTAATTGTTACAATAAGTGATTGTGCTGCAGGGTAATAACTATGGCACAATGTGTGATCATACTGCTGGGTACTATGGCACAGTGATCACGCTATGAGATACTATAGCACAATGTGTGATCATGCTGGAGGGTACTAACTATGGCACAAAATGTTTATGCTGGAGGGTACAAACTATGGCACAGTGATCTTGCTGCATGTTACTATGTCACAATGTGTGATCATGCTGGAGTTCTCCTATTCTTTGACCTCGAACGTTAGGTTTACTGCTAGCAGCAAACATACCTGTTTGCATGTCTTACTTCCAGACTGAAGAACCTGGACATAATTGTGCTCTGTGATTTGTTCAGTTGCTTCAGTTAACAGCAGCTGAAGTACTGAGTGGTTCCTTATCTCATGCTAGGGGCTGAGCAATGCAGAGCAGTCAAGAAAACATCTCAGAGCAACCCAGAACAAGTTAAAGTAGATGTTTCTATTAAAGTGTGTCCCAAAACTCGTAAGGTCAGTGAATTATTGTCGTGTGTTATGACCATTTGCTGTGAGTCTTCAGTATCTGGTTGTTTAAAAATTCTTTCCTGACTGAAGGTAAATTTTCTGGAGAAGAATTTGTAATATAGTAAGAGTGTTAAAATTTTATTGATGGTAGTAGAATTCATTTGAGAGTTTAAAAAATGAATATGTATTGTGAATAAATTACTGTGTGGGAAATCAGAGACAAGGATAGACCAATATAGAGACAAGAGTAAGAAGAAAGTGTTGATAAATAAGAGAGGATCTGGTATGGGAGGAAATAGAGGATCAGAGGATGATAATCAAACTGGGTGATGTCATTGGCTGATGATAATGATTCTGGGGTTGCTGCTTACAACATGTACTCTCCTGGCAATTTTGTGGAGAGTTGAGGAAAGCATGCAAATCTCCAATTAAAATAGGTGGCACCCAGGCACATCGTGGACACAAATGCAGAACATTACCATTCCCCCAAACTTCAATCTAAAGTAAATATTTCGTTATTTAGAGAGGGCGCATTTTACTTGCACCATGGTGTATCTGAATTTCCATTATAATAAACCATATTGTTTATCAGACCTGAGAAATGAAATGAAGTTGTCAAAGAAATAGGGTTTATGTGCAGCTGCATTTACTGAATAAGACAAAATGTGGCAAAGTGAGATTAGTGGAAAGAACAAATATGCATGCCAGTAAACATAACTTATTACTGTACGTGTGGTAGGCAGATAAATTTGTCTCTGTACTAAAGCGTATACTATCAGAGCTGTGGCTTTCTGTTGCTCTCTTAACAGTTTAATATAAATAATAATTGTTTTATTTGATTCATGATTTTATGTGTGATAACCTAGTATTTAAATAATGTGGCAAATGGCTCATTTACATGCATTGTAGTGTGTTTAGAGTTAAAAACAGTTTCTATCAGTTTGTCTTCAGTACTTGTACGATTTTCACTGTCTGGTGTTGAAGAGGGTTAATTATGTAAGAGACCTGTTTTTCCAAATCACAGGAACACTTAGAACATTGAGGTTCAAGTTTAGCATATCAGAGCACCATAACCTTTTAACTAGTGTCTCTCAGCATGATAAACTGACACATGCTGTCATGTCTGTCCTAGTTCAGTTTATTCACAAGTTTATTCACATTCCATAGATCCCTTTTTGGTTACAGACACCACTGGATGTGGAATTTGACATCTTTTATTGGCAAAAGCAGTAGTATAGATTGTATGGAGTCAATATTGCTTGCAGGCATGAGAGGGTCTGTTTAAGAGAGGAGAATGCGATGTTGATGGATAAGCTTGGGCAGCTGTGGGAGATACAGAAGCAGCAGCAACAACAGCATCACCTTCTTGTAGCAAGTAGTGAACAGGCACCGCTTGAGCAGGTCAGCGCTGGCAATGTCTGTGGCAGCAGGTGGCTCTGTGCTTGGGCTTCTCACATTGTTTCAACTTAATATTGTGTTCAGTTTAGTACAAAGAATGGTGAGAGAGACACACTTCCCAAAATAATAAAAACCAATGGAATAAGTTGTGGAAGAACAACATTTGCTGTCTATCAAATTCTTCAGTCTATAATTCATGGCTGTGATAGCATACTCTCATAAATTATATGAAACTTGGTATGTCTCTTGTTGTAGTTGTCTACATTGTGATGATGTGTTGTAAGTTAGTAGGTGGGTACCAGCATTTTGGAGGAACATTTGCGGCCATATTTAGGGCTTTAACCTCCAAAACTTTAGTACCCATCTACTGGACTGCAGCATGGAGTCATAACCTGGAAGACAACAATGAATTTTCACCACTCTGACAACCACAAATCTTAAAGAAATTGAGTGTGATTGAGAACAGACTGGTGGGTTGAATATTTTGACCAAACAGGGAGAAGCTAACAGAAAGGTGGAAGAAGTTGCATTATAAGAAGCTTCCCGATTTATACTCTTCACCAGATATTATTAGGATGATGAAATTGAAGAGATGCTGGGCATGTAGCATACAGGAGAGACGAAAAATGCATACAGAGGCTGGATTAGAAAACCTGAATGGAACAGACAACTTGGAAGGTCTAGGTGTTGTGTGGGAGGGTAATATTAAAGTGGATCTTAAAGAAATTGTGGGAGTGGGTATAGACTGGATTAATTTGGCTGAGTATAGGTTCCCATTGGAAGCCTTTGTGAACATGGTGATGAACATTTCAATTCCATATGATTATGCACCCAGTTGTAGGCTCTTGCCAAAAGAGATGCAGGAAATTACTGAACTAGCTGAGCAATAATTGGCTTGTCAAGAAGGACTTAGCTGTGAGGATTTCGTTGCTGAGAACTCTGTGAGGCATTTCTGTGCATAATTTTCACTAGTGTAGATTATATTGAGCTGGGATAGCATAGTTGGTATACTGACTACGATACAGGCTGTAGTACCAAGGAATCGTGGTTCAATTCATGACAATGCAATTTTTTTTCTCCCCCCCTTGAAAGCATGCAGGCCAGCTCTGGATTTGACAAAACCTCCTATTAAATGGGTACCAGGAGCTGTTTCTCCCAGGGTAAATTAGCCATTGTTGATCACTCAAATCCATTGAATACTTACTTACCTACTTTTACTTATTTACTTACCTACTTACTTAATTACTTACTTACTCACTCACTTACTTACTCACTCACTCACTTATTTACTTGCTTCCTTACTTACTTACTTACTTACTTACTTAACTACTTACTTACTTACCTACTTACTACTTACTTACTTACTTATGTGCCTACCTACTTACTTACTTACTACTTACCTATGTACTTACCTACCTACCTACTTACTTACCTACTTACTTAC
>Ga0131853_10010897_pt1 | contig 16615 bp, 8 predicted proteins | sample TergutLab28metaG_FD_92764 | JGI IMG/M metagenome (GOLD analysis project Ga0131853, IMG submission 92764) | Labiotermes labralis P1 segment gut microbial communities from Petit-Saut dam, French Guiana - Lab288 P1 (version 2) (version 2) | ecosystem: Host-associated > Arthropoda: Insects >...
AAAAAAATTAAAGAAATAAATAAAATATTTTTCTTCCATAAAAATAATACGTTAAAAAAATAAAATGATATCCATTTTTCGTTTATTTTTGGGGGGGGGGGGGGGGCTGGTAAGTCCTAGCTGAGACGTGAGCTGTCATCAAGTTTTTTTTCCTGCAAGGCAAGGCGCCAAAGGAAATTCACGCCATTCTGACAGAAACATTGGCTTTTTCCCTTCCTGGTTCGGCTAAGGACTTATCAGCGTCCCGTATATGCAACACCACCCAACAGCACAATATGTATGCAAACATATTTTAAGTGAAGTTCTTACTTATATATAGAAATGAATGTTGTAATGAATTTAATACTTGTACATAACACAATACAAGAGTGCATTAAAATAATACCACCTTTAATATCAAAAAGAGATAAGTAATGTTCATTTAGCATGACAATGTGGCACATTTTCATAACCAATGTTGCTGTGGAAATGCAACAGTGTTTCAGCACATGACCTAGTACTGTTGATTATGCCTTGCATTGCATAGCTGTGGATATATGGCAACAACGCAGTTAACAGTTACATCTGATATACATTTTGTAAGACTGATTGTACATGGTACATAAAGACACAGTTTGTACCTCACAAAGAACAGTATCTGAAGCTGTTACATAACTGATGTTGTGGTGTAACATATTGTTAAGTATTTCAGTACCTTACTCACAGTTGTGGCAGAGAGAGGAAATTATTTATGGTACACTTGACAACATATCACTGTCAACTACGCTTTTACAGTGACTTGGTGTCACCAGCAGCAATAAAACACACTTTGGTCTTCATGTGAAGTGCCTGATATTTTTGTCAGACTTTAACCAAATTTAGATATTCTCAACAGAATTTCATGACGTCCCCAGTAACGAATGTCACAGAAATCCACCCAATATGAGACACTGATACAAGCAGACAGAAGGATGGTTGGAGGAACAGGCATGGCAAAGCAAATAGGTGCTTTTCACGATCATGCAAACTAACTATACAATGTAATTAGACTGTACTATCACAGTCCTTGTAATTCAGTGGTTTCTTTTAATCCACATGCATAATGATCAGTATGTCTGAAACGTGTTGTGCAACTAAGAACACAACAACAAATAATATCAATTTATGACAATGTATTATACAACCAACAACACAGCCTTTGATACATGCAATACAATGGTAACACACCACATTTAAGTTTTGGTATTACAACTGAGTAAAGTATGTTCTGTTATAGAGAAGCTCAGCATTGAAAGTTTCATGAAAATAACAAAAACGTGCAACTTTGGTTCCAGGTTGCTTTTCGTGAAGCTCATCATTTGGCTGGTGAAGTAGTAACATTATCAGAGAAACAAAATGTGGACATGTCATGTTTATCCTTGCAGCAGTTTCAGTCAATTAGGTAAGTAACACACTCATACTCACCTGCACCCTGAAGCAGAAATATTTTTTGAGAAGTTAACAGTCACTTATTTACTCCTCAGCATTTATGAAGCAAATGGATATTTTCTCTCTTTTATCTGTGAGTGTTCTCCTGTGGGAGCTTCATATACAGCTTATTATGTTAGACACTTTAGATTCCGGGTGTACAGACTAGTGATAATGCAATGTTGACACACATCTCTGAACGTATCGTAAAGCCACAGGGGTGAGCGGACATACAGCTCCAAGCACTCTTAACCTCAGAACCAGACAGAGGTGTATGGTTAGGTTCATACCACCACCACCACCACCACCACTTCACTCCTGGGGAAAGTACCCCTGTATTCATTTTATAAGAGGCTGGGTGGGCCCCTACGTTTGGTCTGGACACTTTGAAGGTAAAAGAAAGCATCTCTTGCCCCTGCTGGGAATATAATCCATCAGTCATCCAGCCTGTGGCCTAGTCACTATACAGACTATGCCTTACCAGCTCCACTTGTACACAAACTTATACACTTGAACACAATATGATTTTATTCTTCCTTCTACCTACATGTTTCACCATACTGGGTCATCTAGCCAATAATAAACATACTTATTCCACACACTAATATTTACAATACATTTACTGGTAAACAGAGGAGTAAAATATGCGATGCAATTAAATTTAAAAATAATTAAAATTAATAACAATGATTACTTGTTGCTATATTTCATGTTACTACGCTATTCTGGTGGAATTATGTTTAAAACAAAGAATGAAAAATATAATGCAAGTAATGCTCTGGCAGAAATTAACACTGTTCGCACTATTTTTGTTGACATGTTTTGGCTTATTTAATAATGATCTCTGAAATGCAATGGTGATACAGGCCAATTGTTCAATTGGATAATGTTTGGGAATGATAAATTGGAAAGTGGAAAAATGGTAATTGTAAGTGGTTGTGGTCTACTTCAAAGTACTACTGAAAAATTTGCCAGGTGGGCCTCAGAAGAAACTTTCAAAATCACAGTTGAGATACCGGGCTTCCAGGCCAAGAATTGAACCCAGGGCCTCTCAAATGTGAAGTGGGGATGCTAATGGTTCAGCTGTAACATTCACTGTTCTGTGCCTCAAGTTGAAAAGTTTGATACCTGTTAATATTGAAGACTTCTTCAAAGGTCAACTCACCTACCTAGCAGCCACATTTAAATGGTAGCAAGTCAAAGCAATGTTATTTTATGTGGTATGGATAGCTGAAAAGACCACATCTCAGAGACACAAAGTTGGTCAACAGTGGACTGTTTTTACTTGTCAGTAGCTCAGACTATAGCACTAAAAATGGGTTATTATTATTGCACACTTTTTAGTGAAAAATTTGAGGAAGATGTGCTGAAAGTATGGGACTACAAACAGAGCGTAGAGCAATATCAAACAGTGGGAGGCACAAGCACAAGCAGCATCATGCATCAGATCCATGTACTGGAGGAGTGGCTACACTTTGCTGAAAAGAATTAACTGCTGGTTAGCAAGAATATTCTGCTGTAAGTGATCCAACAGTTTGAAAAAATTTGTGGTCACATTTTCAGTGCCTGAATGTTGCACTCAAATCTCCACATTTTGTTCATATCTTGTTAACACATGAAAAAATTTCATACAGAATTTATAGGTACATGTATCAGTAGTTTTTAATCTTTCCTGGTCCACGGACCTGTAAAAGAGAAATGTGTGTTCTTGGGATTAACCCTGGCTGTCTCATACTGTACAAAACACACAATAGTCAGCAAATTTAAACATCAGTGAGTCTACTAATTTGTTTACAATAAAATAATCCATGCCACAAATTCTGGTTAAGAAGAAAATGAAAACTACCCACCTACTGCTGGCATGATATAGGGGATAAAACTGATATCTGTAAAATCAATTGGAGAGATAAGCATGAAGAACCTACCAGATTCTATCAGCCTTCCCTATTCTTTGCTGCACTCCTCGTAGATTGGGAGAGTCCACTGAGCAAAACAACCAAACTACTTGCCTGGCTGAATCTGTCAAACATACCATGTGAATCTGCTGGTAGTTTCAATTTACAAACTCTTGACTTAGCTATAGCCTATTTTATGATGTTCTTCATGGCTATGTTGAGCCAGTTCACATTTGTCTAGATGATACTCTCTGTGCCTGACCACATGCAAAGAACATCAAAGGTCTGTTCAATGAAACTGATAACCTCAGATGTAATCTACATCTCAATTTTTCAACCATCCATTCATTCAGTTCTTAACACATACACATGAATAAGTCATCCAAAAATGATATAAAGCCTCTTGGGTCAGTCCCAATACCCAGTGTCAACTGCTACAACTCCAGAAGTCTTCATAATGAAATATACTTCTAGGAGTTTGCGAATGACAGCCAGACTAGAAAAGGATCAGTAATAGATGGCACACTTTGTGTGAATATGGCAGATGTTACCAGTGGCTAAACAGGCAGACTGCTACCCATGCAGCAATGAGAACAGAGGAACACTCTCAAGGAGGATCTTATAAAAAATGTTAATGGGCCCAACATGCTCATGAAAAAGATAATTGGATCTTAATGGACAGAAGCCATGAATTTGCAAATTAAACTAATGTTAAGTATGGGAAATACTAGGAACTGGCACACAAAGCACGATTTATGAATTTAAGCAGCAACCTTATTTGGAAATATTGTTCATATAAACTCCATTTATTTGAAAGTAGCAAGAAAGGTCTGCAGGATCTTGTATGTTCTTCATCCCTCTCTTAAGTGCTGTTGTAGGTTCCATAAATCATGCCAGTAGTAGGCAGGCAATACATATTATCTTGCATGATATCATGCTTATGTATTATCCTTGTTTAAATTTTCTTGTGAACCAAAATTTGTGTTGAGGTTATTGGTTTAATTTGGTCTAATTCTCTTTCTAAGTTCTAGGTCCTCATGGATATACCCACAATTTTTACTGTATATTTTCTATTACCTCCCACTATCAAAATATCACCATAGCTACGCACATAAATTAGTTGAGAACAGTTCTTGTGTCAGACCTGACTAAGAAGGGCTCCCAACACATGCATTAAGGTTGGGAACGGGTCAAGTTCCTGACATTTTATTTTGTTCCTTGACAATGAAGGGCAGACAAAGACCAGAAACCTGGTATTCCTAATTTCAGGTAATTTTTTTTTGCCAAGAACTTTATAAAAAGTATCCCCCAGTCTTTCTGACACCCGAGTATTCGTACCATTCTTTAAAAAAAACATTAATTAACACTGATGAGAGTCTCTTGAAATACACTGATAGAAAAGGAATATCCTCAAATATGGGTACATTACTGAACTATGCGTTGGAAAGTATCAGTGGTCTTGTGTGTGTGTGTGTGTCAGAAAGAGGCAGGAAGTATTCTATTAAAAAGTGAAGTATGGACTTGAAATTAAATTGTTTGCTTACATGACAGCTTCTGTGTTACCAAGGGTGAAGAAGAGACTGTTTAAACTAAAAATGAAAAACAATAATAAATGTTAGAATGCCACAATGTACACTGCATACCAATTCTTTAAGTATGCTTAAATATATAATTGAACTGTCACTATACTCAGAGTTTTGCTTTATCATTTATTATTTCAAACAAATATGTAACATATATCTATATGCAAATTTCTGCTGGATATGAGAAGTGGTATATTACATGCACCAGTTCTCTGTCATGGCAATGGGTTTTATGTGAAATGAGATCACTTCTAAGACTACCTTGTACATTAAATTTTTTTTTTACTTAGCAATCACAATTTCTATACATAAATCACATAAATTTATACAAAGTCTCATCAGGCATACAAGGATACAAGTTGGTAAATATTTGCCAGACCACTGTCTTACTGACAATAAAAAAGGGGTAACAAAAGACTGATATTGGCAAGTATGCATTTCATGAATGGGCTTATGGGAAGCATCCAGCTGGATTGTGAAATAAATGATAACAGAACTATGATGTCTCCAAAATTTATAGAAGAGTACAAGAAATTGGAAAGTACACATTGTGCCTGAATTCTGACAGGTTTCCAAAATGGATTGTAAAGAATCCAGCAAAAGGAAACAGAAGTCAGAACAACTTTGAACAATGGAATATTTCTGTATTACAATATTCAGAACAGGTCCCAGTACTGGCAAGGGTGATGAAAATTATGAAATCAGTCTATAGACAGACTAGCATACGATTCTCACTGTAAAACTGATTAACATCTAACTGCCATTAATTGCAGTGCCCTATGTAACATTTGAAACAGTCATATCTGTAAGCTGAAACAAGGTACAGTTTTAATCTTTTCAAAGATAAAAGGAATCTACATGGATAACTTAATTTTATAAAGAACCTCCTCTAAAATGAAGACACAGGAAATTACTATCTTGCTGGCCTATCCATAATATCTTCAACCTTCTGTACAACCCATTACCATATACAGTAGATTTCCTCTAATATGGCAAACACAGGACTGGATAGGTGCTAGATTATCAAACATTCTGGATTGTCAAGGAGTACCTAAATTTTGCATCCAGCACTCAGAGGATGTGCTTGTCAGTTACTTTCATTTCATCATAAAAAGGCTTAACTTTTTAAATTATCATATGCCCAATCACAGGTTTTCCTTTAGAATGCAGTATCGTAAACCATGTAAACAGCACATTGTCCAATTGCAATAACTTAGGCCATAGCAATGTCTGTCCATTGAGAAGATACTTCACACATTCACTTGATGATACAATCCATCACAATTTGTCCTTCTGTTATGTTATATCACAAACAGTGGACAATTCAATGTTGTATGAAGTTGTAACAACTTTGGCTTGTGCCACTTTCAAGCCTCTTAATTACTTCAAGCTTCTGAGGAGTCATTAATATTACACATTTCCTCTTACAAGCAGTACCTTGTTTACTCATCTTTCGACCTTGAGAAGCCTTTAAAATAGCATGATGGACTCAATTATGTCCAGATAACACAAGATAACATCACAGAATCAGTTACAGATGATGAAACTTTCTGTTACAGACAACAGATGTACAGTCTTGGAACTATTTTCCTTGGGTGCTAAACTATTAGGATTTCCAGATTGTCAGTAGTCAGATTAAAGGAATCTTACTGTACTGACTGTGCTGTTTGTTGTGTACTGTATTTATCAGAACCAGCCATTTTGTGAGTTTTCTCTCAAAAGTCTTATTTATAATTACTGGTTTTATATTGATAAAAACTGTTTTCTTAATGAATTACAATCAAGCAAAATAAAGTGTTCAAGTACCTTTCCTTTTAAAATTCAATTTGTCTTGAGGGCACTAATTAAATATATTTACTTTTTCTCAGCACAAGATCTATATTTATCCATAAGGTACTCAATAATTTCTTTATGCAGTGGATCTCATCTGTCCATACAAGTTAAAAGATTTTCAAAACACCAGTCACACCACAAAAACTGAGAAAAGGCAGAAATCATTGTATTAACATAAAATCTTAAGATTTATAACAAATTAAGACTGTTCCCTCATGGCCCAACAAGAATCCCAAAACAATTTCAGGCGATTGTCACTATTGGCACAGAACTCACGGAAATCTCTTAGGACTTTGGTTTGAAACATTTCATCTCCAGTGGCAGGAGTTGATGAAGACTTCCAGCGTCGACTCACCATGTGGTTCCATGACCAAAGGAATCCCATCTAGTGAAAGTAATATCAAGTCCATGATCATGTTAATTCAGTTAAAGTACAAAATGTTAATATACAATTTAGAGTGAATGAGTGCAGATGGGTAAATAATAATTAGTGTTGGGTTATTTAACAAGGATATGTCAGCTGTTAAAGTTATATAGCAAATGAGATGCCCTAAAGGATGACTTCAAATTAATTGCTCTGTCAGGAACATTGCATCTGAATTGGAATTCTCTCTAAAAATGTAAGGAAAAGTTGTCTCTGTGCCTAATTAAGTAATGCACCATGGAAGTATATGGGAACTGGATATATGGCTCCATATATTTTTAATTTTGGCATTAGATGAAGGTGGGGTGAGTTACAGATCCCCCAGTTGCTAAGCCTCCAAAGGAGGGCCCCTGATGTCACTGAACAGGAAGCTGGGTGGGTTCCATAGACAGTGCAGATGCTCTGAAGCAATGAAAAATCACTTGTGCATGTCAGTCATCAAACCACGATTCCTTGGTCATTCAGCCAGTAGCCCAGTCATTACATCCACTGTACTAATGTATGCAGAACACTGTTACACATCATAATATTATACCGCCTTCTAATCATATGTGTGGCTGGCCACTACAGTCTGCAAAAATTTAGGGCTCTCAGACACTGTACCTCATTTCACTGCCTGTTGTAAGTGTAAGAAAAGCTTCATTGGAATGCAAATTTGTCCCATACAAGCAGGGCTCCAATCTCAAACACAACACCTGTATATGAATCCTACATGCAAATCAAAAGTAGGTTGCTTGGTTTATCTCTCTCATCTCTAAAGTGGAAGTGTGTCCAGTGCTGATAATCATCATCATGGTCATTCAATGTCCATTCACACAGACATGTCAATGGGCATAATTGAACAGTACATGAAGACAGATGTGTGACTGTGAAGAAATCAGCTGAGCACACGCAGATCCTTGGGTCCACAATGCTCCAAATCTTAAAACAGGACTTAAAAACCCACAAGACTGATGTCAAGGGGGTGCCACATCATGTCAGTGAGGTGCAACTGGTGGAAATACAACATGACACATTGTATCAATCTGAAACAAGTTCATTGCAAAGGGAATAACTTGTTAATTGGAAAAAATCAATTGAAGAAACATGGACTAAAGCTTAGGAAGTGGAACTCAAAACAACAGACCCCTGAATGGCATCATCCACAGTCACTATCAAAATGCATGGTTTAACAAAATCCATCTTGCACAAAGATGATTTACATAAACATCCAAGGTGTTCTTGTGTGCCACCCCACTCCACAGCGCCAAACTGTATATGCACACTATTGCAAGTCATTTCTATAAGACCATCCATGTTATACAGTTAGCAAAAAAGTATCATTCTACATAAGAATGCTACAGCCTACTTAGCAGCAGACATTACCCTAGAGATTCATTCAACACAGATTTCACTGTATATATAAAATTGTAAAAACTCAATTAAGAGAATAAAAACAAAGACTGCAGTAGCTTGTAGGACATACCACTAGAATTCCTCTGTTCAGTCAAATGCCAGATGGAAGAGTGTGAACACAATCCACGTACCTGTATAGTTACAATAAACTCAAACCAAACATACACTACTGTAAGTAAGGTCCCCAGTAATACTCAAACCAAGAATGGACACCACAAAAGTACAGACACCAGAACATACTGGGGCAAGCCAATATCAAAATTTCAACTTTACACCACAGAGACCTTCTTAAATATAACAGTGTCAAAGCTTCATATAAATGTACATGTAAGAATAAAAACATAAAATTAATGAGGGGTCACTGTAATTAATTTACCATATTTAGTAATGTCATGTTCAACTTTTAACCATATTACTTCAGTGCAAATGCACTCCAGAAAATGACACAAATGTGTTGAAATATGCTGGCTTTTTTGTACAGTTGTATGACTTTATGAGATTATATCATACAGAAATAGCTGTATTAAATGGTTTTAATATTGCTGGAAATCTTAAAAACGTACCCTCACATCTGCACTATCGTCATCCTTGTTCTTGCCGCTAACATGTCTTGTGATATATTCCTCATGGGGACTGGACAAGGCATCTGAATGAACAGGGTATCTCCGAGAACTCTGGATTCCTAACTGCCTGTTCCCGAATCCAAATCTTCCAACGTGTGACCAAGAATTACTGCGGTGGTGTGGCCGCTGTAGATTGTAAATACAAATTACAAAAAATGTTTCAAAATATCTTTATTCAAGACTTAAATGAGTGACATCTGAAGTACAGCTACATCTTTGGTCAAAAGCAGAAGTGGAGATCACATCCAACATTTTGTAAGTATGTACATTGCAATGTTGTAGACACTGCTTTGAACTAAACTGAGAAGTGTCACATCTCTCATGGATGTTGAAATTCCCTCCCTTTCACAGAGCCACAGACCAGCAGCATTTAATCCTGAATTGTTAAGTAGCAATAGTATACATTTGTAGGCCAGACTGGTATAGCTTACAAGTAATAACTATCCACTTCCACCACTAACTCAATCTTACTCTCACTTCACCACACTGTCCCATGCTATCTATTCCATTTCCTTCCCTATCTTGTATCATAACACATGAATTTCTTCCTTTCACTACAATCCAATCTAATCCATATACTGCTCTCCCATTTCATATCTCATTCATTTTGTGCCATTCCATACCTTTTGCAAAACCCCAACCTAACATATATCTCAGTCAGATGCCCATCATGTTATTTAGCCCCCTGTTAATCCTCTTAACATATTCCATTATACATCCATCACCTATATATTCTGATCCATTCCATCTCCACCAACTTATACAACTCTGTCCTTTTACTTGCCATCCTGTCCCATATCTCATCCCATCACTTATTCCTCCCTCATTCTATCCCACTATCTGGCCCTGCCCCTTCCCATATGTCCCATATTTACTGTACTTTCCAACCCATTCCTTCCTGTCCAACACATGACGTCATACTCCATCCCCTTCAGCCCATTTTCCTGATCTGCCCCATTCAATCCCCTCTGTTTCCCTACTGTCCCAAGCCATCATGTCCCTACCCTACTATTCTTCCATCCATTTCCTACTGATCATACCAACCAGTACTCTACTCAATGTCACATCCTCCCCACCACTCCATTAATATATTTCATCCATACTTGGGAAACAGACTCCTGTGCACAATAGACACGAGTATGGTTTGGCCCAAAAGCCACGCTGGAAAAGTGAATGGTTATCTTCATGCTCCAAAATACAAATTTTTACTTGGGAAAGAGATTCAGAGCTGCTGTGGACAACAAAGAGTCCAATGATTGCATAAAATAAACTATCCCGAAGGAATGAAACATTCATACTATTATATGTGAGAATAATTGGGATCTAAATCTATTCTAGACATAGTGATATAAAAAAATTCGAAATGTGCCAGATGGAAACTAAACCATGGATATCCAATCCACAGTCACTCTCTTTACTGAAAAATTATCATGGTTCTTCCAGGTATGAAAAAAGTAAGTACATTAACAATTAAAAATCTAACTGCAGAAAAGTACACACACTTCTGCTAATTCTCTCACAGAACAGATAATGTAAATGCAGTGACAGAAACCTGGCAGGGTTGTGATGGTATAAGAATGAACATGTTGCCAGTGAGGTGCACATACTGGTGCTGATGGGCCAGGGTGCTGCTGCTGCTGTTAGTGTTGGATGTGGGAGAGCTCACATCAGAGCTCTCCACAATGCAACGGATAAATCCAAAACTCTCAATAATTGCCTCCTGGAATAAGAATAAACGCTGGTCCCATGTCTCTTCTGGAAATTCTGAAACAAGAATGAACAGTTAGTTAACAAGAGTACATTAAATTATCAGAGCCACCTATTAAACAGCTTTGTTGCCACCATTTAGAAAAATTATGTTGCTTGTGTAAACTAATTTCCTTCCTGTTAAAGCAAGGGACACAAATGTTGCAGATGCAGACTGTGCTCTATCTCTTAAGTAAGTTGGAATAGCTTGAGACATGTTATTATGCTGCAGCCATCTGTGAAGCAGAAGTGTTTCTAGTGCTAGCCACAGTATCTTTCAGAAACCAGCAGGTGATCACCAAGTTCTTGTGCCAACTACAGACATCAGCAGTGGAAACACTTGTAAGCCTCAATGCAGAATATGGAGATAGTGAGAAATCCACTGTGTGTAAATGGTACTACCAATTTCAAAACCGTTCAGAGTCACCTGAAGACAAAGAGAGTTGTCATTTGTGATATAAGAGGGTGCCTATAAATCCTTAGCCCAACCAGGAAGGAAACTAGCTACAGTGAAAAAACTCGGGATTTATTCAACATACTCCCCACGAATCTCAATACACTTCTTAGCCTGTTGCTCTAACTTTTGCAAGCCACTCAAAAAAAATTCAGAAGGTTGTCCATCCAACCAGGTCTCCGCAGCAGCAATGACCTCTGCGTCGGACGAAAAATGGCAACTTTTCAATTGTTTTTTCAGTCCAGGGAAAAGGCAGTAGTCCAACAGGGCCAGACCCGGAGAATAGGGTGGGTGATCAAGACAATGGAAGCCCAGGTAGGCCAGTTTCTTCTGGGTTGCAAGTGCCCGGTGAGCCGGGGCATTGTCATGTAAGAACAAGACCCCCTTGGTGACCTTCCCCCGATGTTTTTCCTTCAAAATGTCCTTCAACTGCACCAGCAGACATCAGTAATACTCCACGTTGACAGTTTAGCCCTTTGGAAGATAATCAATGAGGAGGATGCCATATAGATCCCAAAAAATCGAGGCGAGAACTTTTCCAGTGGATATTTGCACTCCGAATTTTTTGGGGCGGGGTGAGCTGCTATGGCACCACTCCATTGATTGTTGCTTTGTCCCTGGGTCATAGCGATATAACCAGGTTTTGTCCATGGTCACCAATTGCGACAGGAAATCATTTGGATCGCACCGATAAATTCCAAACGTTGCTCAGATAACTGGCACCAATGACGTTTTTAATTCGCATTCAGGCATTTTGGGACCCACTTTGCGGAGAGCTCCCGCATGTCCAAATCTTCATGAATGATGGAACCAACCCACTCACGTGAGATGCCCAGCTTCTCAGCTATTGATTTAGATGAAATCTGGCGAACTTCCAAGAGTAGTGCGTGAATTTGATCAATAATCTCTGGGGTGGTCACTGTTTTGGGTCATCCAGGATGAGGCGCAACACAGGTGGAAAAATCACCACGTTTAAACTGGGCCACCCAGTTTTTGATGGTGGCATACGATGGTGCCTGTTCCCCTAATGTTTCTGTCAGAATGGCGTGAATTTCCTTCGGCGCCTTGCCTCGCAGAAAAAAAAAAAATTGATGACAGCTCACATCTCCATGTTGTTGAAATCACACACATCACCTGACATGCTTCCTTTCAGCCTCTGTAACAAGAAAAGACTTGCAATTCAGCACATGAACAGACCCCTCTTTCCAACGACACTATCGATTCCATTCTCTGACATCGGGAAGTAGGTCGGGCTAAAGACTTATCAGCACCCCCTTGTGTATGTTGATATGAAGCAGATATGGGGTAAAGGATATATGATACATAGTGGAAGGAACAAGAAAAGACACAGCACGGTAAAGCTATCCCATTACAGGCCCTTAGGGCTCCTGGATGTTGAGGTTCCAAGAATTTCTGGACACTCAGCACATGTAGGTGATAATGTGGTCAGGTACCAGCCCAGAAGACACTCCTGGTACTAATTTCTGTTAGAGACTGAGTCAATCTCTGGGCCATAATGTGGCTGGAAGAATTAACTCAATGAAAAACACAGAATTGTAGACTAAATATGTGGAAAATAAGAGGTATCAGTGGAGTGGATAAATGTGGAAAATGAAGCAAGCACATCTTGTTACAAGTCCACTGAAATGAAACATTGGAGCAGGGATTTGCTAGGTAATGGCTTGTAGTCAATTTGGAATAAGCATATTTTTCTCAGGCATGAAGAGTTTGTTACGAGCCTTGACCTGTGCTTGCCTGTTTCTTGTTCCCATTATATTTAAGTGCTCTTCTACCTCACCCCTCCATATTTTCATCATCAGCCTCTTTTTATAATTCCTTCCACTGCAGCCGTTGCAATTTGTTTTGACTTTCTTTGGTTTTGCATTCTTTCAACATGACCATACCATCTTAGAGGGATTTTATAAATTTTCATTATCTTCTCCTTGAAATATGTCTTTAATGACCTTGTTTGTTCTTATTCTCCAGCATTCCCCTTCTTTAAGAGGTTTTTCTTTTTCTTACAAACCTCCTTTCAAATATTCTGATGATGTTCATTTCTTCCATTATCAGTGTCCAAGTTTTTAACCCACAGATTACACATATAACATTTTTCCAGTATTTTCCTCATCATAAATATGGAATAGCATATAGGAAACTATTAAACTGTATGATCAAATGTAATCATTCGGATACACGGAAATACATTTAAAGTTATGTGTAAATGAGGCAAATTGAGTGCAAAAAACAAAAAATTAGTATTATAAGAGTATAATATACAAGCATAAATCTGATAATGTTGTTTTAGTATAATATAATTGGAAATTTTTTAGAACAAACTTACATGTAACTGCAGAACTCTTTTACAACTGTACACTGCAGCAACTTGGTGTTACTGCAGTTCAAACACAATTCAATGAAAGACGTACAAATCTAAGGGACATTTAATTCAATGCCTATCAAATGTCCAAGAAGTGACATCAGATAATTTACAATCCACTGCAGCAGAGTACATCTGCCATTGAGTTCTATGGAATTCAGCATCTGTGATGGGTGAAGAAATAACATGTCAATTAACACCCTTACTTGAAAGATATTTTTTATTTCCTCAAACAGTGGAATACAAGGAGAAAGAAATTTATGCTCCTATACAGAAGTTCCAGGGGTCTTTCATTCCTAATTTAACTATTTTTCATCATACACCCATGTCACATATGGAAAGCAAAGAGTGCTTATTAAAGATGTAACAGTACTCGCCTTCAAACAAATAACTCTTGTTACCCATCAGACACTCCGTATCCAGCGGTACAAATATTGGACCTCTTAATGGATCTGACTTGTGGGCAAAAGGTGTCTTGTGAGTGAAAGGTAATGCCAATGGATCAGCTGGAATGGGTATCATCTGAAGGCCACATGTCTGAGCCTTTCTTGACCAACCCATAATCTACAAAATAAAAAAACAAAAAAAACAGTGAACAGTATGTCAGATTACCAAATATGATGACACCTCTCTTCCTATCTGTATATTGGCTGAGTGAATGAAGCTAGTTTGCTGTGAACAAAGATTAATATAGACAGATTCTCTGTTATATGTAAATCCTAATTCTGAAATTCCCCTTTTAATGTTGCACTCAATGACAACAGTTATTAAAAAATGAAACTACATGTTTAGTTACACACACACACACACACATCAGATGGTATATTTAACAATTACTATAATTCATGTATATCTTAAAAGATGGAACAATCATCAAGAATATCTGTATCATGAAGTAGCATGGCAGTTCTTTCAAAGCCTATACACAATGTTTGGCATTAAAAGTTTGCCTCTTCACAATCTCTCCAGTCACAGTTAAGCTAGCTTCCGATCAGGATTCAAAATATTTCCTTCTCCCATGACAATTATAGGAGAGATAATTACAGCAACAGACCCTGATAACTTTCTTCTTTGGATGTTAAAAAACTATTCAGGTGTCAAGGCATCATACAATTCTCTTTTACATTAATCTGTAAAATAAGAATTGAGTTAAAACTCAACCATGAAGGGTATTTTCCTCCTCTTACACTGCAAAACCAAAATTCAGAAGTGTCAGCTATGTATGAAGAATGATCACAATAGTGTGAAAATTAAACAATCCTTCAACAAAAAAATACATTTGTAAAGCTATCTTTATCATTGCACTGTGCATTCTGTAGTTCATTTAATTAATACACCAACAAATGCACATATATTCATTTAATGATCTAAATAGCCAGTCTCACGCTATACATCGCACAATGCACGCCCATAGCCAGGCTCATTCTGAACAGCATACGACTCACACAATACACAAGACATACTGCCACAGCACCAACTCAACATAATGATGTAAATCACTGAGTATTTTTAAACTATAACTTTAGCAAGGAACAATGCATGCTCCCTGAGGATGATCATATGATTGAAACATGTAGGAGTGTTTTAAGTGAATTTTAGATCATTAAATGAATATACAGTCAAACCTCGGTTCACAAACGCCTCGGAGCATGAACAATTCGGTTTACGATCAAATTTTCCGAGCACAAAGCATCTTGGATGACGTACTGTGTCTCGAGTTACGAACACGCAAGCTGTCAACATTATGGAGCAATAAGCTTCAAGTATCAGCATCGGCAGTATTCGTAGAAGAATGATCTAGCGGAAAGAACCCTGAGTCAGCAACACCGATCGGTGAGAGCGTCAGTTGCTGCGCAGCCTTCGTTCACTTGAATTCACTGTGCTTTCTCTTTAAATAGGACACCATGGGGCCAAAGAAAGGCAATGATAGCAGCAAAGTGAAAAGAAAAAAATACCAATATCATGAAAGATGTTAAGAAAGAAATCATAGCCAACATGAAAATGGTGTTTGTGCCTCTGATCTTGCTACTCAGTTTGGGATGGCAAAATCAACAATCTGTACTATTCTTAAAAATAGAGAGACAATCAAGAAAGCTGATGTTGCAAGAGGAGTGACAGTTATTACTGATCCACAGACAACTGAAGAAGTGGAGAAATTGCTGCTAATTTGGATAAATGACAATATGTAAGCTGGCAACAGTGTTTCTGAGGGTATGATTTGTGAAAAAGCAAGGTGATTGCATGATGACCTGGTAAAAAAATATCCTGGTAACAGTGGTGAAACTGATGTTTTCAAAGCTAGCAGAGGGTGGTTTGAGAAATTTAAGAAAAGAAGGGGCATACATAGTGTGGTTAGGCATGGGGAGGCTGCGAGTGTGAACCACAAAGCTGCTGAGGAATTTGTGCAAGATTTTAGTGACTATGTAAAGGCTAATGGATTTATTCCCCAGCAAATGTTTAACTGTGACGAAACCAGTCTGTTCTGGGAAAAAATGCCAAGGAGGACATACATCACCGAAGAGGAGAAAGCATTACCAGGACACAAACCTATGAAGGACAGACTGACTCTTTTGCTATGTGGAAATGCAAGTGGGCACTTCAAGATCAAGCCATTACTCGTGTATCACTCGGAGAATCCGAGGGTGTTTAAAAAAAACAATGTGATAAAAAGTAAATTGCCAGTCATGTGAAGGGCTAATAGTAAGGCTTGTGTAAATAGGCAATGTTTTATTGAGTGGATTCATGAAGTCTTTGCCCCAAGTGTGAAGAAATACTTGCAGGAAAACAATTTGCCACTGAAGTGCCTTCTTGTGATGGATAATGCACCTGCTCACCCTCC
>Ga0131853_10010898_pt1 | contig 16612 bp, 3 predicted proteins | sample TergutLab28metaG_FD_92764 | JGI IMG/M metagenome (GOLD analysis project Ga0131853, IMG submission 92764) | Labiotermes labralis P1 segment gut microbial communities from Petit-Saut dam, French Guiana - Lab288 P1 (version 2) (version 2) | ecosystem: Host-associated > Arthropoda: Insects >...
AAAAAAATGCCAAACTTTAAATGTGTGTTTTGATTTTCCCTACAACTTTGGCCTGAAATATTTCTGAACTTAAAGAAGATTTCAGCGAGATATCTTAAACATACATACATACATACATACATACATAATAATACATACATACATACGTACATAATAAATACATATATAATACATACATACATACATACATAATACATACATACATACATACATACATACATACATACATAATACATACATACATACATACATACATACATACATACATAATACATACATACATAATACATACATGCATACATACATACCTTCCGAAATGAAGTACCTGTTATATTTGTCAGATTTTAATCAAACTTGAATTTTCTCGAAAGGTTTTCGAAAAATACACAAATATAAAATTTTGTGAAAATCCGCCTAGGGGTATCGAGTTGTTCGATGCGGACAGACAGACAGAGAGGACGAAGCTAATTGTCGCTTTTCAAAATTTTGATACCGCGCCTAAAGACGATTTACCTTCCGACTTTTGTTGTCAGTAAGCACGAAAACAAGTAAAAATTACCAAAGAATGCAAATAATTCAATGTGGTGAAAACTGTGTGAGCCACAGGAAGCAGCTATTTGATGGTGAGACTGAAATGAATGTAGAAGAATACCAATGATGCAAGTTACACACGGTCATCGACTGAAATAGATGCTCCGGTTAAGTTAATGGATAATCTGAGTATGAGAATAACGTAACTGCTTCTCAAATGGGACGCTATCACGTAAAATGGGTGCAAAAGCGCTTCAAGTCCAAAATGAACTGCAGGAATGATATTCAGAATAACTTCTCATTGCTTTCGTTTAATATTCACAACATCACATAATGGTTCACATATCTCTGTTGTCTTACATTTTATTTTATGCCCACTAACAATTCGTTCTAACAATAAGACAGTTTAAGGCCAGCAAATTTGGACTTCATCTTCACACAAAGCAAGCAGACCGTCCACGCCGCACAATTAAAATGAGTACAGAGTATTCTGTCTGTCGACCAAATTAAATTTCCTCGGAAATATTGGAGTACTTTTTGAGATAAGGCAAAAATTCGAAGCTTCACTTTCTACCCAAGTACTTTCTACAAATAGCGTACAGCATGTATACAAATATTCACTTCAGTTTATTTGAAAGTTATATTCTATATTGCTACTAAATGTACAGTGAATTCAAAAATTACTATTATAATAAAATTTTCGTTATTTTAAATTTAATGCATCACGAAGCGAGTTTAACTACCGACAACCAAGTTTTTCACTAAAGCAGGTAACTTAAGTCATATAACAGTGTTTTAACTACAAAAATAAATTTCTTAATGCTGTTTACGCAGTCAATGTTGAGTGTAAGAATTGTATAAAATCCAAGGGCACACGATTAGATTGATCTCTCCCTTTAAGATTTTATGATTAAAATTGTAAACGTATTTCACGTCACGCACACACATACAATTGTAAGTGTCTGTAAGTAATAAATCACACTAAAGTGTGCATCTTTTCAGGTTTCCGCTATGGTGTAAATGGGATTTTCATTCTTCTGGGATTTTACGAAACGTCTCTCTTGAATCCTTGACCCTTGAATATGGGACCAAGAGGTTTTTGCGAAACGTCGGTAACAAATTACCAATCTACGCAGCATAGAATTCCATAAGTGCGAATATCACACTGACACTCTTTATTCTTGTACCAAAATCAAGTTTCAGGAGAGTAAACAAATTGCTTGAAAACGCGGTTCTAGATAAAATGCATTATTTCCATGCATAATTACAAGACTTCGAACTTATCCGTCTGGTGAAATCAGTTCGAGGTTTTAAATTTGTTTTCAGTTGGAATAAAGGAAGCGAAATCTGGGTAGAAAGTGTGGAATGGGTGGGAGGCGGGAGAAGTTACTGCTGTCAGCAAAAGCTGAGATCTAGCTGCAAACAAGACGAAGAAAAAGGAAGAATCAGAGGCGAGATGGCGATTGTTGAAGCTGACGAATGATGATAAGGAGATGAATAATGATTAGGGAGAAGTTGCAATAAAAAGGATCAAAAGAGTTAAAATTTGAAGAGAACCCGCTGAAAATTAGCATTTGAAGAAATGTTAAACTGGTGAAAGGAATCTAAAATCACGACAATGAATTACTAACGACGTTTAATTTTGTGCATGTGAATATCTTCTTAGGCATTATTATAAAAATTCGAAACTATTTTTGATACTGAATTAAACCAATGACATATTCAGATTTCAGGGACCTAATAACAGCCAGATTGGTTTTAAACATAAAGTGCTTTGGTTACTTACTACTTATATTCCTCATCATCATCATCATTATAATAAACATCAAGGATTAGACCCTTTGATCCTTTCCGTCTCCACAGTCACAACTGCTCGCACCAACGCTTCTTCAGTCTTCCAATTGTTCTCTTTTCTTGTGGTCTGTAGTGGTATGATTTCAAAGGGATTCGATTATGTAGCATTCTTTGCAAGTGCAGAAGCCAGTTCCGTCTGTTTTCATCTACTTTGTCTAGTATGCCTGTAATCCGTAGTTCTTGGCGTAAGTAGTCGTTCGTTTTGTGGTCATAAAGGGTTTAGACTGCCAGAGGTCTCAATAACTTCATTTCTGCAGCTACTTGTATTTATAACTAAAACCCTATAGCCGGATATTAATCAAGCATTCCACCATCGCCAGATCATAAGTTTTCAAAAATTTTCTCTTATAATTTCAGAGCCGGCATTTCTCGAAAAATATTATCAATATAGAAGTTTTGTGTTCAATACATTTTTTCGAAAATCGTGCCGTTTATAAGATAATGAGAAAAAATATGGTACTACTAAGCAGGTCAAACATGACAACATAATTCAGCTTAGAAAGGATACGTTTTGCCTGTTGGGTAACTAAGGCAAGAATACAGACACACACACTCATAATGTGTAATACTGATTGTTCATCGCTGAGTAATTCCGTCTGATCTCGTAAAATGTTTTAAAGCAACACTAACGAAAAGTGAGAAACCACGCAACGAAGTTTCTGTTATTACGATTTGTTTAGTCAGATTGTGCGTCTAAAGAAAGCTATGAGCAAATGAACATTCTTTTGCTTCAGTGCTGCCTCTATATACAAAGCGATAAAAGAAAGCAATTTAGTTGGAATCTAATTTCTTTCTAAAACTGGCACTGTAATTTGCATCGTAGCCGGTGACGTGTAACACAGCAACAACATAGAATTCATTGTTATGTTTCCACTACAAAATGTTTATGCGAACGCGCCACAATTTTACGTTACGCGTACTTTGTCCTGCTTGTCACACTCTATACTGTACACGAGTTTACGAAAGCAGGTGGTTGCTTAATACATTTGATATATTAAAGGGAGATTGGATTGTAAGCAAGTGCTGATAAAACTAAGTACATGGTCACGTCTCGAGATCAGAATGCAGGACGAGTTCACAGTGTGAGGATTGATAATAGTACCTTCGAGAGGGTGGAAGAGTTTAAATATTTGGAAACAACTTTAACAAATCAAAATTCTATTGCGGAAGAAATTAAGGGCAAATTGAGGTCAGGAAATGCTTGCTATCATTCGGTGCAGAAACTTTTGTCTTCCAGGTTGCTATCCAAAACTTTAAAGATCAGGATATATAGAAGTATCATTTTGCCTGTTGTTTTGTATGGGTGTGAAGCTTGGTCGTTGACATTGCGGGAGGAAAGGAAGCTGAGGGTGTTTGAGAACATGGTTTTAAGGAGAATATTTGGACCTAGGAGGAAAGAGGTAACGGGGGAATGGAGGAGATTGCATAACGTGGAGCTAAATGATATGTACTTCTCACCCAATATTGTGCGGGTGATAAAGTCGAGACGAATGAGATGGGCTGGGCATGTGGCGCGTATGGTTGAGAAAAGGTGGGTGTATAGGGTCTTGGTGGGGAGACCTAGGCGTAGATGGGTGGATAATATTAGGATGAATCTCCAGGAGGTGGGATGTAGGTATATGGACTGGATTGGGCTGGCCCAAAGTAGAAATAGTTGGCGGAAGCTTGTGAGTGCGGTAATGAACCTTCGGGTTCCGTGAAATGCGGGGAATTTCTTGACTAGCTGCAAATCAGTTAGCTTCTCAAGAAGGACTCTACACCATGGAGTAAGTAAGTAAGTAAGTAAGTAAGCATATTAAAACCACACAGTGAGAAACAGTAAAATGCTCTTTCAACAGAAGTTGATACCCACATTTGTCATGCCAAAAAAATTCTATAAACTATGCTTTAATCAAGGACTGTTATTTTCAAAAGTGATTTTAAATACTATTCAGTGTAACTGATGACGATTAAGACAAGCCTCTTTAACGAAATTTTTGGAAAAATCATTCTTGTGAAACATAATCTTGCAATGGTTTCAAACTCCTTTAGGTAATTTGTCAGAATTCTTCCGAGGAACCGAAATGAAGCGCTTTGCACAAAAGGACCACAAATGTTCTTTTCAACAAACAAGTGACAGAAAATTGGTAGACGCCTAACTCATATTTGTCCGAAGACACATACAACAAACATGCAAAGGAAAAAGATGGTTGCAATGTGACCTGCAATGTGTAAGTAGCTGAATCGAACATTCAAAGAATCCGCCATGGTTAATGAGAATTTATACTTGCATGGAACTATAATAAATTCCTTAAAGATTAACTTGGTATGGTACAGCAGATAAATTTAATCGCGAATATATATATATATATATATATATATATTTCTTATGTCCATTCTCATATATCGATCAATACAGAAGCTTACAAATACAAGACACCTTTACCTTGTTAAAACGTTATTAATACAATACGATCGTGGTTCTCTGGGTTCAAATTTCGCATAATTTCGTTGATGACTACTGGCGTCACGGAGGAAATTATTAACCTTTTGACGTCTAATGTCAACTATAGTGGTCGTACCGCACCGTTAAACTCTGAAGTTGCATTTTATATATTTATTCAACAAATATAGATACTGAATATTTTAAACATGGTATATACTCTCCGCTTTTTCTCTTCAAAATGCAGTTTGTTTCATAATTCTAACGTATTTGGTTCCTGTATTATTCACATTTTATATACAGGGTGTGTTAAAATTAAAAAAATAATTCCGGCGCCAAAAGGTTAACGGAAAATCGACAACAAATTTTAAAGCAGTGAGCAGCGACTTATTTGAATCTAGACGCTGTTCAGACTCAACAGACAGCGGTCCGCATTTTTACGACACTGCAGTCTCAGGCTTCTCTGTTATTGTAGTGTACCTAACACTTGAGAATAATCGCAGAGAAAAATTACAAGGATAAAATGTATTCTATATACTGTAAATTATGTGCTTCATAACAAAATTTTGAGCTTTTTTATGTGTCTCTTACCAATCATTCTTACAATTTTTTTTTTGCAAGAAGACAATATTTAATACAGTACGTTATAATAGCTCATTTTCTTCATCAACTGCAATATTTCATTGCTTTTTTAAAATTGGAAAAACATGAAAAAGGCTCAACTTATTCTAAAACCTCCTCAAATATTCAACATTCTTTCAGTCGTGTGAAATACATAAGCCATTCTGTCTTTGTCCATGTGGTAAAATAAAGCACTCTACCCCTTCGTACACACAATGTGGACATAGCTTTACGCTCCGAGTAACAATTTTCTCTTATGATATTACATGGCAGTGGATTTTCGTTGAAACGGAATTCCTGTGTCAGGGACTTAGTTCATGCGATCCAGGGACAGCGATGGGCGGTGACAAGTTAATAGCACCGCTGAGAATGTCCAGCAAAAACACATTCCTTCCTGTAAAATGTGTCATAGCGTCTACCACGCTTTCAGCTGTAAAAACACTTAAATGCAGTTCTTGGATGCAGGTAATGTGTCACTTAGAGCTGGAAATAATCCATTATATTGCTGTTCGCCAGTTGAAAAGTATTACGCTATATGTCCAATTTATGACATCGGAGGAACTGTCTCCACTGGACTAAACAAGGACATTAAAAGTTCAGTAAACGTAAGAAAATTCAGCTGTATTTTAGAAAAAAATCCGAGAAATTAACTTTAATACGTTTCTTGATCGCTCTACAAACATACACTATATAGGTTAAATTCCAGGATAAAAATTAAAACTAATTCTGAAAACTTATATCACAATAAACTGAAGGTGGCTTAGACTCTCCAGATTCGTTCTCGCATTTAATTCTGACACAGTATTTACCCAAATAAATAAAAATAACGCAGTCCCTGTGCACATCATGAAGACATGTGAAGGAATGGAAATTCAGCACCACTGGTTTCGAACCGCTCCTATGCACTAGGCAGGGTGAATTTTCATCTACACACCCCAGCTGTTTTACGTACGGCGGAAGACTTGGCACCCATTAAACTTTTGACGCCTAATGTCAACTATAGTGGTCGTACCGCACCGCTAACTTCTAAAGTTGCATTTTATATATTTATTCAACAAATATAGGTACCGAACATTTTAAACATGGTATATACTGTCCGTTTTTTTCTCTTCAAAATGCAGTTTATTTCTTAATTCTAACATATTTGGTTCCTGTATTATTCACATTTTATTTACAGGGTGTGCTAAAATTTAAAAAAAATAATTCTGGCGCCAAAAGGTTAAATAGGAGGGTGTGCAGGCCCATTAGCAATAATGACGCTTTTGAGAAGAGAAATCCTGTCGCTACTGGAATCGGACAATGATACCTCGGAAGTCCAGCACATAGTCTAGTTACTACAGCGACTAAGCGAAAAGGTTACTGGTATTCAGGAAAAATCTGAGACAGAGGCGAATCCACAGATAAATGGCGCGGAAGAAATGCCTTTTTGTTAATGTCAAATCTACTCGTTGTGCGGAATACCCTATCCCTGTTCCTATACGAATATATGCATAAGTCATGTTTTTAAAATATCGGTTACAAGTAATCGACGTCATTAAAATATTATTAAAGCGGGGAAATGAAATACAAGGTAAAGCACTCTGTAGTGAGTAAAACATTTATGAATGTCGCTATCACTTTTTCCTTTTAGGAACGACGGATACGGACTGGATTCCATCCAGCCGTATTACTTTAAACGTTTGGCGCCGGAATTTTTTTTTATTTTAGCACATTCTATATATAAAATGTGAATAATACAGGAACCAAATACATTAGAATGATGAAACAAACTGCATTTTGAAGAGAAAGAAACGGAGAGTATAAACCATGTTTAAAATATTCGGTACCTATATTTGTTGAATAAATATATAAAATGCAACTTTAGAGGTTAGCGGTGCGGTACGACCACTATAGTTGACATTAGGCGTCTAAAGGTTAAGACGCTGTGATGTTCCTGAAACCTTCCGGACATTTTCAGTACGCAAACTCTGTTCTCGTTCACATGTTAACAATTCATATTTGCAGGTGAGAAAACGGCATTAAATAATCTAAGAAACGAAGACTTGTTGACGAAACGCACAGGAAAATCTGTCGAATAACGTAAATATATTAAGATACGTTTAACTACAAGACAGCAGTGTCATTTTGCATTAGCAATGAAGGGTCGTCTGCAGCATTGTACTTGAAAGCGTCCGTGGGTCTTAGGGTCCTAGGTTTGCTCGTACTAAATGGCAGCATACTTCCCTTGCATGGCTCGCAATTGGTTTCTTTACGCTTAAGTTCTCATTATGAATTGAAAGCAGAATAAAATGTCCCATCGTGTTTCACACATTTAGCAGTATATACTGAGTTCAGTACTAAAAATCGTAAAAGAAATTATGGTCTTAAAAACGTTCCTGTCTGTCCCGGTAGCCGCGCGGTCTGAGACGTGGGTCTGCGGCCGCTCGCTAGCTGGGATTTCATGTTCGATTCCCCCTCAAGGTTGTGTGTAGTAAGGTAGAGGTCACTGCGACGGGCCGATCTCTCGTCCAGAGGAGTCCTACGGAGTGTGTGTGTCACTGAGTGTAATCAAGGGCAACAGTAACCTCTACACGTACAATGAGTAAGTAGCAGAGGTGACAAGTAAGAAACAAAAAAAGAAAAAAAACTTTTATTAAATTGCCAACAACATATATCCATGTAAGTTTCCCACAAGGTAAATCTTTATTCCATACATCTTTCTTACGTACATATTTGTGATGCTACATAACAATTACATAACACTGGCTTGTTATGTAAGTTGCCACCAAACTCACAGGAGTGTCCACAGTTCCCACACAAAACTTATCTAATTGGACAGATAGAACACTAAAATGTAGTGCTCAACAGAATGTGTTAACTGTTCGTCACCCATTGCAACATCAGCTTCCATAATAGGATGACTATATACACATATTCGCCCACAACGATAAATTTTGATTGTTCCTCTTATGCGTATAGGACGTGGTGACACCTATCCTACATAACTTTAAGAATAACTAGCATAAATTTTTCTTACAAAAAATCATTTTGGTTTTTGTGACATAATAACCTCGAAATGGAATAGGAACCATATTTTGTAACAGCAGTAAGCATACTTTACCACAAGTAATTATAATATTTAAACAAATGTTAAAATTGAAAGTAAAGTTGGCGTATAGCGAGAACTAACAGTAATAATGGCAACTGATGACACAACATTCCACTGTGTTGTTTGGTACCTGAGTGTAAATTGCTCTAAAAGAAGTCGAAATAAAGTTATAAATCATAAAATAATTTTCCTCGAATTTTGAGTTTATTTTATGAAAATTACTGTGGGATAGCAACCGATCACATAATTTTTAGTCCTGCCTGGTGTTAGCACAAGAATTATGGTTCCAGTGAGAGAGCAACAACTATTCGACTTTTTAGTTAACCTGAATATTTGGCATTACAAGAAGTAAGAAACAAGAGTTAGGAACTTGTATCTTAATATTAAATGACGGTACTTAACACGACTTAGTTAAATACTTATAGTTTCGTGTTTCCGCTCATTTATTACAATTTGTGTTTGCTTATATAGTGGGCATTAACCTGACTTGAAATTTCTTCGACTACCACAATTAAAGTAAAAATTTCATATTGTATGACGACTTTCTAGAGAGTTTACAAACTTGCTTCGAAGGCTGTCCAACCCAACAGGTACCACCGTTGAGAAAATATATCACGCTGTTTATGTAAATTATTTCCTCTTTACTCAGACTTTCAAGCCTCTTAATCAACCCGTACATTTCAATATCAATAAGATATTGCCAACCAATTATAACTTTCTCTTACCATATCATTATCCTTGTGTTTGTGACTTTGTATGACCCGTGGCTGCATAACCCAGCGCTTTGATATGCAAGTCCCTAATTCTGTATGCACATAAATACCAAAATAATGGCGTGAAATAGGTAGACTATTCAGAACAAGAAGCTGTGGGATGAAAAATGTGACATAGAACCCATATCGATACGTCCCCTGTATTTACAACACACGCACAGGCAGACGTCTAACGCGGAACTTGACGTTTCTCTCCTTTTTCCAAAATCCCAACGATGTTAAGACAGACTGTAAGGCTGATAATTCTCTTGAACATTGTATAAAAACATTTTCCTTTAAATTTCATATTAATATTGTGCCACTGGTCCTAATTCCAACTTCGTAAATTTTAATTTCTTAACACCACTACTAACAAAATATTTAGTGTACAAATTCATTAGGCTGCTTCATTCTGTTGCAGCTTATTTCAGAACTCTTGAATGACGTGAGCTAAAAGATCTAGAAAACATCGAACTCTTATTTATGGTAATACCTTTGTAGAATATAAAATACCTTGAAATTAATGCTGATATTTATTTAATTGTTTGGGTTCAATGGCGGTACCTGTCGAATCACTGAAGCCAAGCGTATGTAATTTGTCAAGAAGATAGAATATAATGTGAGCAACCACACCCGTTGTTAATCATTAACACTTCGGTCCAAACAATAGTGATATCTGTATTTGTACGCGTGATTTATTACCTCCCACTACATACTTCGGTCATTTGTTGGACTATCATCAGGTAAAAAAAATGCAAGTACAGTAAGAAACAATTTACAGAAATGGCTTTTCCTTCATAATACATTTACTTAAATACACTAGAAGTTAGGCCCAAAAAGGAGTAATAAAAACATAAAATATAAAGTATATAATGACTAAACATGCAGTAGGAAGTAATAAATTGGAAGTAAAAAATTTTTAGTTGTTGTGACTGTGTGCGCTGGACCGTTATAAATAGAATAAATTAAGTACAAAATTCTGTTACTTGAATGTAAGCAATTTCAATCTTGAAGACAACACAAACTTCGATGTTACAGCCGACATAATTTGTATAAGTAATATATTTAAAAATGGAAGGAAGTGTAAGAATATTAACACAAATAAAAAGGTAGAACTAGGAATCTAGACATAGGAAAGCGACTTTATAAGTTCTGCTCGTAACGTTTTGTCTTGCTCATGACGATGGAAAAGAACACACAGCAGGGGCTTTGAGAATCAGTTGTGCTTCGATGAAAATTAAGGGAAAATATTACTACGCAAATTTCGAGAAAATGATTATTTCTACGCCACAGGGGACAAATTATGTGAGTCTCTGTCTGTGATCCTAATTCTAAACCGCCTGTGGCCTGTATTTCCATTCCTCTCATCAAGACATATCTCAAGCAGTTCTATTGTTAAGCCATATTAACCCCATTCTGTGTGACTAAAGAAATAATTTGCTGAAGAAGAAAAAGACCACGGAGAAGGCAAAAAAAAATTGGTAATTGATTTCAGCACTCAAGGAATTTCAACGGGAACTACACGTACGTGAGGGCTGCAAGAGAGCAGATAAGTAGACAGAAAAGCACAAAGAACCATCCGGCTTGCAACATAAAAATCGCAAATGCTGTTTCATTATAGCAACTGATATTGTCGCCAAACTGCAGCAGGTTTGTCCTTCTTTGTTTTTCGTGGCTTACTAAATGCAATCACTAAAGCAGCTTAACCAGACTTCCTTATGTAATCCACAAATCACCAACAATTCACCGCTCTGCTGTACCAACATCACTCCTCCAACGATGTATGTAACAAGTTTTAGACTATTTTCCGCTATCTCTGTCAACCCGCTACTGCAAATTATATTCTATTTGAGTATTAACAAGCCCACCTCCCTTGGTGCGGAAACTGCTAGACGCTTTCCAATATTTGACACTTGTCAACCTCGTTCACTCTAACAGTAGCTTCAACTCAAAGACAGTTGAAAGGCTTAAAGCGATGCGGGCGGCCACCTTCATTTCAATGATTCATGCATGCGTGGCTATCAACGCCGGTAAAGCTTGAAGAAGTGGAACCTAGCAAGTAGTTCCTTGTGTAGAAAGGGTTCGTATTTCCATACAGATGGAGAGCAAGTCACATTCGAATTCACAAATATCTCCGCCTTCCTTTCTCCCATTTCCATTCTTTTACTGTAGTACCCCATTTCTCTGTTGAACCGTCCGTCCCACTTTGCGGTGGGGTATTTCCCCCTTGCCACCAACAGCGTGGTACGTAGTTTGTCGCGGTAGAATAAACACTTGTTAAATCAAAAACCACCAACTCGTCTTTTGTTATTTTTCTTCTCTCAGAACTCCGGGATAAACGTTAAAAAGAAAAACTGAATTAGTCATTTCTTGAATTAGCATCCATACACATCATGAACACAGAAGATTATTAATGTGTGGTATTTAATCTAACGCTAAATTTTACTGCTGTGAGGTAAACTAGATGGTTAAGTTACATATTTTATGAACTTCCAACTACGCACTTTATGTACCATGTAACGCATACTTACGAAATGGAATTCGTGTCTGGGAAAAGAATTGTGCTCAAATTCGGGACATCCTTCTTTCAACATATTTAATTTTATTTGGCATCTCAAAGATATGGAAATTTCTTGTTTACTACTTTAACCAATATCGAGTCACAGAATTCAATTCAGTAATTTTAAAACTAATCGCAATAGAAAGTCTACCTTTTAGTCATATTACTCAGTAAATATAAAAATTGATAAATAATATATGATTCGTTTATTAACACTCCAAATTACGAAATATTTTTAGATGTTTTCGAAGCATTGTTGCTGAGAGTGCCTTTGTTGCCACTTACTCCCAAGTCCGGATACGTCGACGTAGAAAACAGAGTTGATACTCTCGTCGAGGAGCTTGAATTTGTGGGGTCTGCGGGTGTCTATCGCTCGCTTTAAGCATCGTCAGGTATAACATCATACTTTCGTGCATAGACGCGTTGAATTGCAGAAGACATATTAATGAGCCCCTAGATAACTTTGGCTGAAGAGATATATAACTTTTATGCAAAAATTATGCTCTAGTTTTGGATTTCGAATTGCATGGTGTCATCTACAAACTTTATTATGTTGTCATTGTAATTTACTCCGATATACACAGATAATAACCATAAAACTTCGATGTAACAGTAATAAAGTATTTGCCAAAAAAAGTAGTTCATTTCTTCAACGACAGCCTACACATAACCCCACTCAAATATTTGCACAATATTTGCGTGGACTGCCCCACATTAGGCGTTGGTTATGTGTCGAAGCAGACGAAAAATGATTGTATGATACATTAAAGTTTCCTTAGGGATTATGGTTCCACAAGGAATTCCTCCGGATTCAGCAGAATTAATTATGATTGCCTGAGGACAAACAATTTTATCTTAAAATTACTAATACAGCAGTGAAACATCATCTCCTTTAAGGCCCGCAAGCACCGTGAAAGTGTTTAATTGTCGACTGGCTATCAACAGATTCTGTGTCAAAGGGAATTTGTTGTGATCTTCCATCTCGAAATGTAGCTGCCGATGCTAAGGAACGTTGTACAATCCAGCTTATTTATTTTACCTTTCTAAATGCCACAAAAAGGCCGTCTCGTAATGATCTATTCAATTTCGTGCTAATTTGGAGTTTTGTGCTTTGCTTCATAGGGTTATTTGCGACAAACGTTTTTCAGTACGTATGTTTAAATTGTTTAAGGCATCGCCCAGAGTCGGTTTGAGACACGGCCAATCAAAAAATACCTGTTAAGGATGTACAGAAAGGCATATGCCTAATTCAGGCATGTTAATTTTGCTTTCTGCTTTCCTTAGTTTATTTATGCGTTATAAAAATTTTATATATTCTTTATTATTAAGCTGAATAAAATCTGACCACAAGTGTCACTCTTGGAGAAAGAACCACCATTGACTTTTACTTAATAAAGCAAAGAAATATCAGACTTCAGACTTGCATGTGATGGCACTGTAAACTTGCAGGCCTAGGTGGTTACGAATATACAGCAGGGTAAGTTTCTTCCATCCTCCACCTCACCTTCATACTCTACTCTAAAAGAAGAGGCAACATTTTTGTGAAAATTTTCGTAATAATCTTCGAAGCTGCAAGGAGTCATAAATCAGAATGAACCTAAAAGGAATTATACGTAAAATCCTCCTCAAAACTAACTTACGTGATTTCAAGGAGACTATAAAAACTGCATTCGGGATTTAGATTCGTGTGAGAGGGAGGCGAGGAAGAAGTTTTCATGTGTTTTGTAGGTTCTAAATGAAACAAGTATACCTATCGCGGACTGCAGTGAATACGACATCTTATTAACTTGTATATACAGCCTACACATTGCTCCCACTTTCAAGTGTCTAGTCATAACAGTTCTTCATTAAACTGCGAAATAAGCCATTCAAATACTTCGAAATACAATTAGATATTAGGTTTAACTAGACACACAAAATGTAAATGTATTGTAGTTACACTGTCTATGCTTCAAATTTTTTAACAGCATTTTCTACAATATAGTACGAAAATATACTATTATTATTTTAGAGTTTAGTACAAACAGAACTTAATATAAGCAGTCCTACAGTTCGCTTTCATAAAGAAATTCGTTTTTAATTCATCCAGCCGTATTTTCCCGAAATGGAAACATGTTTTCTATGGTAGGGACTATCTCTTCTTGCTAAATTCTAACAATATAATTTATAGACGAAGGCTGAATTTCAGGTTGTAGAAAACACACGTTCCTTTGGAGCTGAATCACCTGTTTTGCTAGGTCTTCCATTAGCTAAAAGAACATAGTTGAAAACGTTGAGAGGCAGTGTCGCAAGAAGTGGAGGAGGAATAACGAAACAGAAAAGGAGGAAAGTAGAAGAGAGGGACAGGGTAGAATGGAAACCTAAAAATATTACACCAGAAAATCGTAAAAGAAGGGAAGGTGTGGTCAATGAGTCAGAAAGGACCAGAAGCAGATGATAGCATAAAATTGGATTCGGCTGTAAGGTGGAGAACCGCGCAAATGTCATGTGTGGAAACACGTGGCCAACATGTCCCTTTTCGCTGCAATTATGCACCCTTTGCTTCCTGTCAAATGGCCCGTACTAATATAGAAAATGTGAACAAGAAAAAGTATAACGTCAAAAAAGAGACGTCTATTAAAATACATTACAAAATATCACGATTCCATTTGAGAAGTTTTAAATAAGGTGTCTTTTTGTTTCTTTCGGTTGTACCGGTATTTCGTAACAGGGAAAGTGTACACAAATCTGTTTTCCAAATATTATTATGCCCTGAAGAAGGACGCACAATCTTCCTCTAAAACACTGATAATAACCTGCGAGACTGCACGGCATCACTTTATACAAAATAGTTATCTTCGTATTCACCGTGGTTAGAACTTCACAAATCACCGCTTTTCTCTCATTCACAAATGACATGCTTGGAAATTTGTTCGGTCAGTTTGCGTTGGTAAAGTCTTTACCAAACTGTCTTTAGGTAGAAGGAATGTGCGAAAACTGTGGCAACATTATTTCAAAAATAATTTTGAAATTAAGTAGGCATAGTTATAATTGTATTATGTTCATGGGAACAACATGGATATGTGTGTCTTACATCTTTCTCATTAGCAATAGTTGACACGTAGATTACTTACACATCCAAAAGAAAATGTTGTTTACTAACATTTTGTTCTAAAGGGAAATGGGAATGACTTTCGGTGCAATACTGAACGTTGTACTTCTCTTAGAATCTACTGATTGGGTATAAGAATGAAAGCACGCACAAAAATGTTGGCCGTTGAACTCCAACGAGCACTTCTACCGTTTGTAGAATGAGTAAAAGTCTCGCAATTTTATTGTAATGTATAAAATGAACACAGATGTAATTTCCTGGTTTGAAGAAATCACTGGATTAATGACAGATCATAGTTGTTTATTTTAGGCAAACCTCAGATGGTGCTTTCCCACTATTTTACGAGTACAAGGAAACATTCAGTTTCCAAAACGTTTTGTTCTTTGTTTGAATAAGAGACGATTGACATATTCCAGAAACGAGGTAATCCTGAGTTTTAAATTAACCTCTTTACTTCCTCCAGACACAGTTCTTAGTATGGATGGATACAGCAAGCGTAGGAAACGTTTCCTCTTGTAGAACTGCATCGTCACATTCCTCCAAGATTTCCACAAACTGTTTCTCTCTGTTTCCCGCACACTCACAAACAGTGTTTTTAAGAGATTGCAGAAAAAACTGCACAGGTTTTTCTGTTACATTTGCATTATTAGTTTATTCGTATTCCAGAATTTCCTCTCGTTCAAAACGAGAGAGATTAAATACAATAATATTTGTTTTATGCAGTGCTGTTTAATCTTATTACGACGAATAAATATAAATATAAAAATAGATATAGATATAAATATAATATAATGCATTTAATTCTCTGGAAAAAGTATGGTAGATGGCCACTTCTCACAACTATAATAATTCTTACAAACACGGTAGTAAACACAGTGTGTCTGAATTCAAAGTTATTTACGTCATGTAAACAAGATGCATCAGGAAGCCTTAAATCAATATTTCAGAAGCTGAATTACAAGCGACACAAATACGTAGGTTAACGTGTTTCGACGTTTCGGAAGATGCCCACATCGCTGGGTGGAGGACGAGGATGTAGTATATTGGTCATTTTGTGTTTATCATTATATAGTGATGATACAGGTAATATTGCAAGTGTTGTAATTATATTCTTTTCAGAATTGAGTTTTACTCTTACAGACTTGAAAAGAAGGCAGAAATCATAACTAATTATAAACACATATAGGACGTATTTAAAATCCTAGAACGTAATTATGAATTATTGTATGACATGCCCAACTGTTCACATTGTGTAGTGTCAAATGGTAGTTTTATTAGTAAAAAATATGATATGATATGAAGTAATATCCTAAAATGTGCCTGGACTGGTCTTTTCAATTTAATGAAAGAGGGCGTCTGTAATAAAAAAAGACAGGCAATGTGCGTATAAACGTTTTATTGAGCCGCGTGTCGTAACCAGTGTTTCAGTCGATATAAAAATTTATCACAAATTCTGATTGTGTGTCCGTAGCCTCAGTTAGGAATCATACAAAACGCATGCGTCGTATTATATTGTTATCTGTGACCTGTATGTCTCTACCATATTTTTTCACGTCATCTCTTAACGACATAACTGTGGTCTAGTGGTCAGAGTTTCTGGCTACAGATACAGAGGTCCCGGGTTCGATCCCCGGCGCTACCAGATTTTCTGAGTAGTAGTGGGTCTGGAACGGGGTCCACTCAGCCTCGTGAG
>Ga0131853_10010899_pt1 | contig 16612 bp, 28 predicted proteins | sample TergutLab28metaG_FD_92764 | JGI IMG/M metagenome (GOLD analysis project Ga0131853, IMG submission 92764) | Labiotermes labralis P1 segment gut microbial communities from Petit-Saut dam, French Guiana - Lab288 P1 (version 2) (version 2) | ecosystem: Host-associated > Arthropoda: Insects >...
CAACGAATATACAGAGTACATGAAGAAAAGTATTTTATGTGCAATAGCTTATTTTCTGACAACTGTATCATCTACGAGATAGTGTGGAAAAATGTAGTACAGACAGACACGGAACACATGATAACATAATACGGCGCATGCACTTTGCAAGCTAGTTAAGTAAAGTTATAGACACACATTCAGAATATGTAGAAACTATTGATTTTCCAAGTCAAAAGAGTTACATAATCTCACCACAATGATACGGTTAAACCTACCTTCCGTGTCTTATTTTGCGGTTTTCTTCTCAAATTGTGCTGTTGATCTAAATAAACCATGAAATTTCCACACCCAATGTACAAACGCACGTATTTTAACAATACATATTTTCATCAAGCCGATTCAACACAATAAATAATCTACAACACCCAAGCCAGTAAGAATAATATCAAAGTTCCCGCTTTCCTATATATTTCTGCGCTTGCCGCTAAGGCTTAGGTCAGTCAGTTCTTAGCGCTGCTGCCAAAGCGTGTATTTGAACTGACTGTCTATAGGACAGGAGGGGAATATAGGAAAATGTACTGGATGGGGGAAAAGCTGAGGTTAGATACGGAGACGGTAGAAATATGAGACATTTGCTTTAGTCACAGTTTAGTCAATAGAACATCAAGGATGTTTAAGTCTTACAACTGCCGATATTCTGCTTGCAGTGCCCGTTTACGTGGGGTTTCGAAGGAAACACCCCGATAAAGCGACAGTGGAGCTCGCGATGAAGGATTTGCGACACAACAACGTAGATGTCAGATTGTGAGTGAGTTGGCCGGCGGATCCCTGCCAGGAAGCAAATCGAACAGAAGAAGGATGTTCCTCATAGAGACACTGTCGTACGAAATGGAAGGCAACCTTCTTCGATTTTAGACATTCTAGTAAACTGAATATATTCATTGTAAGCAATATGATATGCCAGAACTAGAAATGGTATGTAATTACACTAAATAGCACACAAGTGTCTCCTTTTCCTCACATGGTAGTAGTAAGTGGGTACTTTGTGCCCCAATCAAACATTAAATGCAAAAAAGTCACTCTTTGACTCAGTCACTCTTTCATTTAGTGACTTTTTGATTCAGTCACTCTTTCATTCAGTGTCTTTTTGGTTCAGTCACTTTTCGCAGTGCTTTGGTCCTCAATCAACCATTAAATGCAAAAGTCACTCTTTGATTCAGTCACTCTTTCATTTAGTGACTTTTTGATTCAGTCACCCTTTGATTCAGTCACTCTTTAATTCAGTGACTTTTTGATTCAGTCATTTTTCGCAACACCCGGTGTCAATGAAATTTCCAAAAATTTTTGCGGCACACTTTTTGTTTTCGGGGTCAATGACCTTTCCAAAAATTTTTGATTCAGCCACTTTTTTTATTTAGTCACTTTTTGATTCAGCCACTTTAGTATCCCCACGGTAATGTCTCGATATTGTTGTCTTTTTCTGGCATAACCATTCTTTTATCATAATCGAATCTGAACTCTTTGCTTGTTTCAGTGTTGACTAAAGTTTTGTCTTTTACATTCCTAGTTATCATTTTATAACTTAAATGAACCTTATCGATTTCCTTTTCTATAATTCTTTTCATACATTCTATTTTCAAGTGTTCGGAGTTTTCGTAGTTTAAAGTGAAGCCTTTTATTTTAACCACTTCTTTTCCCGTGTTTGTCAAATACCCATAAATTTTAGGGCCTGTTGAGAACCATTCTTTTATATAATTGTCTTTTCCTAGCTCGTCAGTCCATTCGCCCAACATACAACCTGTTTTAACAGAAGTTTCCCCATTATCAATATAAACAATGCTGTCTGTATCATAGTAGGCGACAGACTGCCCGAGTTTGTCCAACATATCATATAGCCGTAACCTTGTATTAGATGTTGTGAATGCCGCAACATAAACATTAGTTGAGAAATTGTCCTGAACATATTCGTTTTTATACTTGAAAGTTACTTGCACCATATTTTCATTAATAAAGATGGTTTTACTTATTTCGAGTCTATCATCCAACAAAATTTGATACCACCGTTTGACATCAGACACGTATTCTGTTTGTGTCATATTCTGTCTTTGTCCGAATTTACCCCAGAGAGAATTCAAGCATATTTTTGCAACAGCGCGTTTACCGGGTTTGGGTGCCACATTTTCCGGATCTAAATCTATGTCCAAACAACTCTTAATGGCTGCAGTGTCATCTCGAATTGTCTCGAAGTCATCTTTCAATGGACTTGTTTCTAGTTTGATTTCCATGAAATCTTTGACGTATTCCTTGAAGAGATTATTACTCTTTTCTTTGAAATGCCAAACTTCATAGATTTTCTTTATTAAGTATCCTTTTTCTACGGCTTTGAATACTTCATCAGTGGTCCATGTTCCTAATAGTGCCCTTTCTTTATCATTGTGTGAGCAGCTATTACATTTCTCATCAAAACCTTTTGCACACAATGTGAATATTAACTTGTCTTTCTTAATAGGCAGTACCGGATAGTTAAATTTTTTAGGAACTAATATTTTACATTTAATCAAGCCATACCAGTTTTTATCATACTTTCGGGCTTATAAATTTTCTCTGGATGGCCTACAGGATAGTAATCAAAATACTGAAGCTACAAACATCGATATACCGCAATATTTTGTTTTGGACTTTAAGTTTACTTGCGTTTGTTCTACCACCGTAGGAAGCATCTCGAGAGTTTAAGGGTTCCACAATATTTTTACTGTTTCTGTATTCTTTGGTTTTTACCCATTGGCATTTCCACATTTCAATTAGGGCGAATCCTGTATTTATGATCTGTTTACTTCTTTCTTTGGATTTATGGTACAAGTCGCCCATTGATTCGTGATTTACATTGTTGATTGTATCTTCATTATAACATTTAGGGCATCCGTGCCAGAAGCAACCGTGATATTGGTATACAGTATTAGTTTCCTGATCAAATCCTTCAAGTTTTGTGCAACATATATTGATTTCTCCGCCATTCAAAGCATGCCGCACATTTGTAAAGGTATTAAGCCATGCTAGAGACCCTTTACTGTACATTTCTTTTTTGTCGTCTTTTATGGTACCGATAGTTTCCGGCTGCAGATATTTTGTTCTGTAGATGGCCATACAGACACCGGCTATCGTTATGTACTGGAAAGGGTCGATATCGGCAATTTCCAGAAACTGTTTTCGCAGCTCTAAGCACCTTTTCGCAGGATATCAACATCCGAATCGCAATATTCGAGAAATTCTTTTTGAAAGTCAACACATATTTCTCCTTAACTTTGGAAGCATGCCATTTTAGAAATACTTGTTAGGGTGCCTTTCCCATTGTGTCAGTCCCGTAGTATTTTGCATCAGGAATGGGTCCTACATAATTCTGGTTCTCGTTTGTATTAAAGTAATGTGGGAAATACCCTTTTTTGAGTTCGTTTAGTCCAAAAGGCTTCGGGAATGCACTTACAGGTGAGGCCACAAAATTATGGCTGTCTATAATTTTAATCTGGCCGACTGATAGCAGCATTAATTTAGTACCATTATAAATGGTGTATGGTTTCAAAGTATTATCGACGCAGTATTTTAGGATAAACTGTGAGTCGTAACATTTTGCATTGTGCGCAATGGCTGTATAACCTTTGTGTTTTGGGGATATTAGCCATTCGCAAAATTCCTCGTTGGTTTTGAAGCAGGAATTTGTTCCATCAAAAAAAATGGGCTACAATAAGGTTTGGTTTGTGAAACCCGGTATCTTGTTCCGCTTCGTAATCAAACCAAATGTATTTCTCTGTGTAAGGTTTTTGTTTTATAAGTTGCATATAACATTTGTGTTTATCTGTTTTGTCAATTTCATCACAATTGCGACAACGTGAATAGCCATACATGTGTATTTCAGCTCTTAGCGTAATCTTATTGCAAGCTTTTGCATTTATAAACATCCTTGCAAACATCATTGTGGTTATTAAAACAATCTTGGTTAAGCAGTATCGGTTACAATTTTCACAATATATTTTATTTTTGTTTCCTCAGAATGCACGGGTTTTGCGCAGAGCTTGCAAACTTCAACACGTGTACTACATTTAAGTTTATTTTGTTGTTGTAAGGTTTGTCACATTTGTTGCAATAATAGATACTTCCCAGGAAAGCTTTCATACTATTAATCACATCGAAATGATTTCCGTTTTTATACAGATAAATTTTTGTTTCTTTTTCTTCTCCAGAATAAATGATAGAGTTGAAACTTTCGGCACAAATCACTTTGATCTGAACATTCAGTAGTTCCTCGACATTTTTAATGTCTTCCAGTGTAAAGCCTTCTTCATTATAGTCCCCAAGTCTTTTACATATTTCCATGGCTAGTTCAGTTTGTACTTTTCGACCTTCTCTGATATGCTTAATGTTTCTTTTAGCACCGAAAATGCAATCTGTGTGATATGTTAAGGCCGTAATGATAGCTCTCGAGCAGCACAGATTTTCATTGTTGTTGATTTGTGTTATGCATCTTTTGGTTCTGACGTCATTGGTCAAATTTATGATTTTGTGGGATTTTCTACCACGAGTGATACTGAAAATTTTTGACATTCAATCTGCACTGTGTAATATCTAAATGCTCGTTTGGAGAAAGAATTTTTGCAATATGCTTCATAAATTCGTGGGCTTTAACATCTGATTGTACAACCGTAGAAATGTCGTGGTGAAAATGAGGGTTGCTTACAACAAATGTTATTTTGTCGCCTTTTTTGTAATTACAGTTTTTTTTGCATGAGCAATTAGAGCATTCGTAGCGTTTTCGGTTTCCATAATTTTGTTTATTTTTATGGTAAAATCTACTTCCGTTGCATAAAATTTTTTAATACGACGTGATTTTGTTTCTGTAATGGTGTATGCAGGTTTGCGTTTTTCTTTTCTAGGTTCTATTAGATCATTGTGAAAGCTCAGTTCAGAGGCAGCAATTTCGCGAAAAGCAGAATCTTGTGTTTTTAAGATCCTTCGATAATTTCATCCTTTTTCTTTCTCAAGTTAACTTTAATGTTATTTTCTTTTACAATTGCACCCAACTGGTTTTTATTAAGTTGTTGAAGGTCGTGTTTCTTAAAGAACAGTTCCCTTACTTTGCTTAAAACAGAAAGTAGTTGTTGTTTGGTCCATCTAGCATAACCTTTAGGTTGTAGTCTTTGGCCTGTGAACGCAGTTCCTTGCGCGTAACATTGCATCTTCTACGATCGGGTATGGGAATAGCAGGATCAGGATTGGGTTTGGTTTTAGGTCTTCTCCGTCTTTTCGGTGGAATAGTTTGGTCAGGGTCATTTTTCAGATGTTTCAATGACCTTACATATCTCGACCAACTGGTCGGTGTAATTTTAACATTGCACTTTTGGCACTCCATTTTAATATGTAAAGCGTTGTCTCTAACTTGATTTAATTATATGCGCAAACACGTCTGAGCAGCTATCCGTAATCATTTGAAGGTCACCAGTCTCTACGCGCGTCAACTCAAGGTCTTAGTGTTGCATGCAAAAAAGAGCGAAGTTCATAGGCCTTAGTTGCTAGATGTCATGGCGCAGAACGTTTTTATAGAGAAAGCTGTACAAAAACAAAATGTAATTAATTTACTTGTGTAATTTTATTCTTGTATGGTTCATAACGAAGCAAGCAGTTCGAAACTATAACATAGGATCAGGAACAGTTTTGTTAAAGTCAACATGAAGCATAATATTACTTTTTACTTTACTTTACTTTAAATCAATACTGTTTATTGGATACATGGTTTTAAACCCTTTCTTATCGACATAAAGTAATGAGTCTGTTTTGAATAAAATTCTCTTGGAATCTTGGAAAGCTTCATAAGCTAAAACATGCTGGTTTTCGTCAAAATCTAAATCCCAAGATTCTTCAGGGTAGAGCATCCCTCTAATATCCATCCATAAGTTTTTAACAACCCTGTGATCAAATTCGTTATTATTTTTTTGTTGGTTACCAAACCGGTTTGTTTGAAAAACAACAAAAGCCCAGATTGGGTTAGTTACGTTTCTATAGATATTTGTAATATTTAATGTAAAGTTTTACCTGTTACTTTCGTCTGTTGAAAACACTGCCAATTTTTGAATTGAAAGTAATAACTCTCGTCAAGCAATTCTTTTATAAGCTTTATTTTAACTTCACTATTATATTCTATTACAGCCACTCTTAAATAAAAAGTTTTTATAACAATTTTTCATTCAGGAGGGAAAGTTGAAGCGTCTTAAGTCCCATCTGCTTTTAGACTTTTACAATGATAAGTAACATTATCATCGTTATTTCTGGTAAAAATTACTTCAAACCCACCCATGTAAATTGGCACAGTTATATCATTAAAGTAGCAAAGTTCAAGACTGCCTAAATTTCCAACAGCTTGGAATTGTTTAACTTCAAAATTATGGCTCTTAAAACCGGAAGTAATAGCTTTGCCATTATAGACATTTAATCCAGGGTACTCAAAGCACTCTTTTAGAGTACTTGCGATTCCTGGATAATCTATTTCGTCAATGAGAGTGTCATGTATTTTAACTTCTATATGAGAAAATAAGTGAGCTACAAAATTATCAACCATTTCGATATCACTTTTGTCATTGTAAGATTTTGTGGCATATTTTGGGGTAAATTCTCCGGCGATAGAGTACTGAATATTATTAGAAATGAAGTTATTTTCAAGATCGAGTTGAAATTTGGTTTTCTTATTTTCAGCATTTAAATCTAGAGTTGAAACAGGGTTGAATATTTTATATTGGCAACGGGCTATTTCGTCGTCATATTTTTTAAAGATTTTTTTTTACTTTATACATCCTTTGTTAATATTAAATTTAAATCTTTAACTTAAAATATTGTCTTTTGCAATTCCTCGTTATAAAATATTCCTACGATTTCTTCATTATCCAAATCTTTAATTTTGTAATTTATAGGTTCTGTGTTTAGTATTTCAGTAATTACAAAAATTTCTCGAGTCCAGTTGGAATCGTATTTATTGCCAAAGGGGTTTTTAAATTTTGTTATCTTGACACGATATCCAACTTGAAATTTTACTGTGTTTTTCTTTTTCAATTGTTTGAAAACTGCACGAAGAACCAAATTTTCATTTGATTTGTTTACTTCAACAGGTATCATTCCAATACATCTATGTTTATCTTTAAAATTATATTCATCTAGTAAGTTTTGTAAGATATCGAAACACTTTTTATTATTTCTGACTTCGAACAGTATTCTCATTTTGTTCTTTATTGTGCGATTAAATCTTCCAACTATAGCACACTTTTCCAGATTCTGTGTGTGATACATATGAATACCATAATTATTCAAAAGGGTTTTAAAATGTTTATTTTCAAATTCTAAGCCTTTATCCATATGAAGCAAACTGGGTGGCGTATGATTTTGTGAATTTGCAGTTTTAATTATTTTTTCGAAAGCTTTCGAAACTGTGGTGCCATCTTTATTTTTGATCGGAAGAGCCCAAGCAAATTTAGAAAATGTGTCTATAACGTTTATCATATAAGAATAACCATTATTTTCTTCCCATTATTTTTTCATATCAATCAAATCAGCAGCCCATAAATCATCAATTCCTTTAGTAATAATGTGTCTTTTTTTTTTAAATATATTCTAAAAGGTTTGTGTAATTCTTTAGCTAGCAATAATTTATCTTCTTTAGGTTTTTGTGTAAATTGACTTTTGTTTGTTTTGCACTTTAAACATTGCGCCGAAACTCTCCACCGTCCATTGGAAGTTTGGGTTGTAACAGGGTTGTTATTGACTGTTTTCTTTTTGTATTTAGAAAAGTAAATTGGTTCGTTCATTGATTGTGTTAGATAAACATTTAAGTTAAAGATATATCACATGAAATAAAGAAATGGCATTAATAAAAATTTCAGATAAACATTCAAACCTCAGACTAAAGTTTGAGCGTTTTATTGTTTTAAATCCTGATAAGAAATATAAACTCGGTGTAAGTCACTTGTTGTTTTCTTTTTAAAAAAATTATTACATAAACATGCTTTTAGAATGGGATATAACTGTACCAGATACTAAAAGTGTGTTTACTGTTAAAAGTGGTTTTTTTGGAGATTATAATATTAAATCACTAAAAAAAAGTTTCGAAAAATTAAAAGAATAAAAAATTGGAACTGAATCAAAAGTTGAAAAAATTGAAATATCTCCTGTAAAATTTGATTTGGAAAAGCATTATGATGAATATGTAGTAGTTCTTAATTTTTCTTTTAAATTAAAAATCTTAGCCGATTTTGGTGGTGGTTTTGTAAATTTTTAGGTTTCGAAATTATATTCAAGGAAGTTCTATGCTTGAACCAGGAACAGAATATATATCTGAAAATATTAAGGAAGTTGCAAACTCTTTCTCAGTCATTGAATGGCAATGTAATATCGCAGAATATACTTATGCCAATCATGATGATCATCCTCATTCACATAAATATGAAGAGTTACTTCATAATAGTTTTGTTGATAATAACTTTTATGACAACTCTGTGTACACGGAAGATCCTAAAAAAATTATGTATATTCCTTTAAGGAAAGGTTTGAGGGAAATTAGAGAAATAATCTTAACCCCAAAGGATGTGAATGGTGAAGAGATAAAAAATTTAAAAGATGTTTTTTATCTTCACCTGAAAGAGGAAATGTAAACAGCTTTACCTTCGTTGAAGGAATGTTCATCTGAGGGAACGCAGAGCACTTTTTAAGTTTTGCTAAGGTCTTTTTTTATAGGCAAAAGCCTATAAAAAACAAATAATTAATATTTAAGACCCATTCCTAAGAATCTCTTATTTTTCATAGCAGTTCTTACCGACGCCCCATCAATCATTTCACGTATACTAGCATCGCTTGCATGCATTCTTTCTTTAGCTATATTTTCCAGCTCTTTATCAGCAATATGTCTTTCTTTGGTATCTTTATGATCGCGGTAAAAAATATCGTTTTCCTTGCACCCTGCATCTAATTTATTGACTGGTTCATCACCTCTTGCTAATCTTTCATCTAGCTTTGTAAGAGGCCCACAATAATTATAGCCAGGAAGATGTAATTCTGGCATTATATTGTTTAATTTGTTAAGTAAAGTATTAAAAACACCTGACCCTGTCTTAAAAACTCCTTTTGGCAAACTGTTTACAACTCTTAAGATATATTCTAACCCTTTTGCATTGTCAACTTTGTTTTCCAATTGTTCGGTAATAAACTTTTTAACGCCCATTTTTCGTTATGAAAATTATTGTTACCGGCTTATTCTTGTGCATAAAGATAATATAAACGCTCCTGTAATTGTTTAATATTACTAATATATTTATATTTGATAGGGTTTTCGTGATATTTTTGTAAACTGGCTCCTAATTTAGGTGGCTTAATTTCTTTCCATATTTGTGATACCAAATCTTTCCAATTTTTGCCACTACTAGACTTTGGTATTTTTTGTTGACGGATCATTATTTTGATAGATGGAACGTGTTTTCTTAAGGATGTCTTTATACAAACTTAAATCATTTTCTGTAAAATTACCCTTTTTAATCCACCATGTGTTATATGTTTCGTGGTAAATTTTCTTTTCATTAGGGTTTGTTAAAAGCCTCCAAAGCCCTTGAGTTCCCTTATATTTTTCATCATCGATAACCAAATCATCACCATCTATTATAACTTTATTACCTCCGATATGAAAACCGCTTTCATGATACCATATTCCGAACTTATTATCTGAAAGAGGTAAATATTTTTCTGGTAAAGACCCAATAATCATTCCAAGTCTTTGACTTTTATCAATAATTGCTTTAACATTCTTATCTTCTTCTTCTTCGTCTTTGTCACTTAATTGTTTCATTATAGGAGAACTTGAGGCCATTGGTTCAAAATGTCTGTTAATAGTTATTAGATTTAATTTTTTACTTAAATCTTCGCCAGTCTCTTTAACCGTTTTTTCTATTTCGTCTAAACCTTGTGTTGTAGGCTCAAATTGTTTCTTTCTATCTTCTTTAGAAGTAACGTCATCAGCTCGAGTCTGTTTGAACCTATTTTGTAACTCTTCTCTGAGCTGAAAAATTTTATTGGCTTCTTCAACAGATTGAGGCGTTTTTTCACGTGGTGGCTTTTCATAACCACCAGCATTTTTACTACTCTCCATTGATTTTTTCTCTCTTGCTCAAGTTCACGGTTTCGCTCTTCTTGAGCCTTTCTATATTTTTCACGTATCATTTCAAAACTTGGTTTTAACATTTTGTTTATTATTATTATAAAACTTATTTTAACTTTAAAAAAAGCTAAACATCTATCGTATAACGTTTAACATCTATCGTTTAACGTCTAACGTCTATCGCTTAACGTCCATCGTCCAACGTCTATCGTCCATCGTCTATCATCTATCGTCTAAGCAGTACGTAAAAATGTTCCAATTGAAGGACGACAGCAAAGGGACGAACTTGAGCCACGCCTTCAAGGCAATTCCATCGTATTGGAAACCGAACAAAATTTTTATTTCAATGGGTGGACTTTACAGATTGCTTTGCAGAAGCACAAAACCAGAAGCAGTTAAGTTTGATCGTATATAATTATTTTTATTTAAAAGAATATTTTTACAAATAAATGGGGCAAACCCTAGTTTTAAAGAACGGTGAACAAGTACTGGCGTCTATAAGAGTTGCGTACAAAAATACTAATAAGCTTCTTGTGCCACTTCTCCATGAAAACACTGTGCGGTTCGTAGGAGATCGAAATGGGGAGATATATTTTGAAGTTATTAATAATACAGAATTTGATTTAACGATAGACATTCTAAATAAAAATAAGGATAAAATTAACAAAATAATCATTTTAAAACCGTTTCAAAACATAATAATCGAACGTAATGAAGTACTAGGTTGTGCCATGGTTTTGGAAGAGTATATTACAGATAGAGGGAAGCCTCTCATGTTTAGTGATGAAAGGAGAAATTAAAATAGGTTTTGATCGTGTATTTGGAGCAACATCCTCTTGGGAAATAAATTATTGCTGGGTACTCATTACTGACAGTAGTTTTGTCTGTAACCGCAAAAGAACACAGACTGATGGCGGCGGTGTAGTCTGTGATGGAATTAGTAATACATGTCGTGCATTGCTTAGAACTGAACGTTTTCTTAAACAAGTTAGATTCAAAGAAACAGCAACATCCGAGAAGTTTCATGCATCTATTAAGTATGATATTGGTTGGATGAGCGTGTTTTAATGGTGTTTGCACCATTAAAATACTTATGAGTAATTTGCTATTTTACACAACCATTATTCTATAGATTATTCGAACTTATTTTTGTATCGGCCGTTGTCGAGTTTTTTAGTTGTATCAATAGTTAAACAACCACAATCCTCACTTCAGCACGAGTTACAGATCTAGTTAAATCTTTCGAATGTAAAATCAGAACCGGCATATTCGTTGTAAATATCTCTCGTGTATTTCAAACTTTGGTTGAAGATGCACAAAAATTTAATGTTATTTCTTATCAGCTGCCTATCAACTTTTGTATAAGACTGGGTTAAATATATGCAAGAAATATTTTTATGGCTTCCTCTAACGAAATAATCTTTTATGACGTGTTGTTGCTGAAGGTTAACACAGTCGGCAAATACAACCAAACTGTTTGGCTCACATTCATCAACTGAAATTAATTCTTCGCAGCTATTAAAAAAATAGGCTATTTCAGCATCCTCCACAGCTGATAATTTTTCGTATTCCGCTTTTAATTCTTGATAGATGTGTTGTTCTAAAGATTTTGAAGAAATGTATAAATATTGGAAAGGAATGCCCCAATTTTTTATTAATAAATTATAGAGCAAAGTTGTTTTTCCACATCCGGATGCACCCACAATCAAGCATCTTAATGGCAAGGGAAAAATGTTTTATTAACCTTAATGGTGACTTGAATTGGATCTATTTTATATTTCATTGTTTATTCAAGGTATCAACCCTTTAAATGAATAAATAGTCAGCGGCTCAGGAAGCGGAGCTTTGTTATTGAGGATCATGTCGTCATGAAGTCAGAGAATAATTTAATTGAAGTGATGTGTGGGATTCTATTAAAACAGTTAAAAGATAACTAGTAACCAAATAAATGAAAGAAACTAAAATAAATTTATCTAAATATCAGATTAAAAAATTAAGGATGCTTGGGAAAACCAAAAAACGGTCAGTAATCGTTTATCCTACAACCGGATTTCAGGAACATGCAAACACAAGCTGCTATTAACAGAAGCTCAAAAAGAAAAACTAGATAAAAGTAAAAATTAAGAAAGGGATTACATTAGAATTAAACCATAATCAATTAAAAGTCAATCATTCTGGTGGATTTCTACCTCTACTTTTAGCAGGCCCTGGTGCTATAGGGGCTCTAGCAGGAGGAAGTGCTACTATCGCAAATGCTGTTAAAACCTCAGAGCATCAGGCTGTAGAAGAAGAAGAAGAAGAGAGTAAAAGACATAATCTAGAAATGGAAAAAATAACTAAAGAGAAACAAGGATCAGGTCTTAAAAAAGAAGAAAACCTACCACTTAGTAATTACAATATCACTAAAATAAATTTATCTGAATATCAGATTGAAAAAATTAAGAATGCTTGGAAAAACCAAAAAACCACCATTATTCGCTTATAATACAGCCAGATTTCAGGAACATATAAGTAAAAGCTGCTATTACAGAAGCTCAAAAAAAGAAACTAAATAAAAATAAGAAATTGAAAAAAGGGGTTACATTAGAATTAAACCATAACCAATTAAAAACCAATCATTCGGGTGGGTTTCTGCCTATACATTTTGCAACCCTTGGTGCTATAGAGGCTCTAGCAGGAGGAAGTGCTGCTATCGCAAATGCTGTTAAAACCTCACAACATCAGGCTGCAGAAGAAGAAGAGAGTAAAAGACATAATCTAGAAATGGAAAAAATAGCTAAAGAAAAACAAGGATCGGGTCTTAAATAAAAGAAGAAATAGAGCCACTAAGTAATTACGATATCATAAAACTAGCAAAAGATCTCAAAATAAAGCATTTTAGAGATGCTTTTATGAAAGACGAGTTACCACAAAAAATTAATAAAATGGAATGTGGCATAATAAACCTAGAAGACACCAATCAAAACGGAAGTCTTTGGGTAGCTTATTATAAGAATAATGATGAAAAATGTTATTTTGATTCTTACGGGAACGCTCCTCCTCCAATAGAAGTTGTTAAATATCTAGGTCCAGGAAATTTGTTCTATAATAGCAAAAGATTTCAGAATTATAACGATCCGCCGATTTGCGACCACTTATGCTTAATTGTTTTGGAAAAACTGTCTAAAATGAGAGTTACGAATATATATTAAGAAACATGGACAAAAACGAATTCAATAGTATTTAAAGAAATAAATTAATATATAAACAATGGATATAAAACTATTAGACAAAACTATCAATGAGATCGCCCTTGAAACATTGGTTGAATGGTATAACTTAACACTTCATAATTTGAAAACTATAAAAAACAAACTGAAAAACGCTAATGATTATATTTGGCAGCAAATAACCCAAATGGCTCTTTCTGATGATTTTATTCGGGAGTTTAAGACAAAGGTGGATTGGAGTTGGATATCAACTAACGTACTTCTAAATGAAAATTTTATTGAAGAGTTTCAGGATTTTATAGATTAGGAAGCAGTTTCTCAATACCAGACTCTTTCTGAAGACTTTATTCGAGGCCATCAAGATAAGGTGAACTGGCGAAAGATCTCAATGAAACAAACACTCTCTGAAGACTTTATTCGAGAGTTTAAAGACCGCGTTGCGTGGATATGGATATCAGCTCACCAAAGATTTTCCGAAAATTTTATCGAAGATTTTCAAGATAGAATTCATTGGGCTTGGTTGTGCATAAGCCAGGACCTTTCTGAACATTTAATGAAACAGTTTTCAGATAAAATAGATTGGGAAGCTGTTCCTCAGTACCAGACTCTTTCTGAAGACTTTATCCGAGAGTTCCAATATAAAATGGTTTGGCGAAAGATTTCACTTCAGCAAAGACTTTCAGAAAATTTTCTAAATGAATTTAAAGACAAAATCGAGTGGTACACAGTGACTGAAGACCCAATTCCAGAACGTAACAGTAATGTTGAAATATAAATACCCTAAAACTATTAATTTTTAATAGATTAACATCTATTAAAAACTGTGTGGTTTTGCATGTATGGCTATCTAACATATTTAAACTATTAAAGTCCGTTATAAACGAGGGATTACCGGCTAAGCCCAACTTTTGCAAAGGTGCTTTTTCGGATTCCTCAACATATCTTTGAAAAGGGCTAACGTACACATGTTTTAAAATTAAGTTAAAAATTTTTATTTAATAATAAACAATGGAATTTAATTTCGACAGCGAAGACAATATCAAAGCAGCAAAGACTCCTTCTGTTAAAGTTCTTAACGCAGACGCAAAATTGTGGATCTCAAATGAGAATGCAGAAATGTGCAAGTGGAAAGGGGATCTCATTCCTCACAATATCAAAACAGACAGAGAAGGTGTTACTATTCCCGGAACCATAATTCCTAATCCGAGAATGCTTATACTTCAAACGCACTTTTTTGTTAAAAGTCGAAACTAAGACATGACGCATTTTAAGAGCTTGGATTGCTAAAGAAAGCGAAGAAGAAAACACATGTATGTGTGTCAGAAATTATCTGATCTTGTTTGTAGATGAAGATAACAATCCACTGCATGAAGTCCCTTTACAGCTTACTGCGAAAGGATGCTTCCAATTCGAATGCGATCAACAACTTTTTGAATTTAGAAAGGCATTAACTAAAACCTATAATGAAAAAGCAAAATTTATGAATGATTCTTGGTATATTATGTGTGTCTTTGCTCCTACTTTTGAAATATGATGCGTGGAGAGGAAGGAAACAGAAGAAAACTAGCATCACAACAGAGTATGAGAAGCCGACTAAAGAAAACAGGATGTCGCTTGGCGTAGGAAGACGTACTGACACATTTTGGCCTGGTGATAAACTTACATATGCACAATAGGTGTATAATTTATACTGCGAAACAAGTGCATCTTCTAAAGCAAAATGCTCTGGAGTTAAAGACTTGTTGTAACAAATAAATGAATTTCTGTAAAAAATGTAAATTGGACGTTGTATCGAGCTGTTGGAGTTGGCATTTATGGTCTAAACCTCATGCGAAAAACGATCCTATGCTCAACCTCTCTGATGAATTAATGGATTGGCTTTGTGAAAAAGTGTTACTCACTTTACGAAAAACGGGTCAATATAAAGTTCAAAAATGAATGAGTAAAAACTAAAATTATTAGAATGGCTTCAATCACTTTAAAATTTTAATAGATCAACTTCTATTAAAAATAAAAACTGTGTGAGGCATTACTTCAATTGTTTACTGCAGTATTCGCCACTCCCTTTTACTTTCGTCTTACATAGTGTATTCGCATTTTTACCTTTAATATACACGTGCTCACAGGTTTTTCGTATAGAATGTAACACTTTTTCAGCGAGAGAATTAATTAACTTTTCGTCTTGCAATAGATCCGCGCTTTGTAGTGGCTTATCAGGAAATTCAAAACCACAAACTTGTTGCAATTCACACCATATTGATAACATACCGCATATCTGGATTTGTGGAAACGCTTCATGTAACCTTTCACTGAATTTACAAATTTCCTGATTAATCAGATTTAAAATACTTGGAATCAAAAGTGTGTTTGTTTCGCAATTTTTAATAGTTTCCTCCTCTTTATCTTCAGAAGGTTCAAAGCCACAAATTTACTGCAATTCACACCATATTTTCAACATCTTAATAACCGGCACTTCTGAAAACTCTTCATGCAACCTTTCAGCGAATTTACGAACATTCCGATTAATTAGGAATGAAAGAAACACTTTTCTTCAGAGTATCTATCTTTTTATTAACTAAGTCTTGTTTTTAACTACATATAATCTACTACGCACGGTTTCCGGCAAGCAACACTATCGAGACATTACCGTGGGGATACTAAAGTGGCTGAATCAAAAAGTGACTAAATCAAAAAGTGGCTGAATAAAAAATTTTTGGAAAGGTCATTGACCTCGAAAACAAAAAGTGTGCTGCAAAACTTTTTGGAAAGATCATTGACCCTGGGTGTTGCGAAAAGTGACCGAATCAAAAAGTCACTGAATGAAAGAGTGACTGAATCAAAAAGTCAATAAATGAAAGAGTGACTGAATCAAAGAGTGACTTTTGAATTTAATGGTTGATTGGGGCCCAAACACCCACATAATACTCTTGGTTATTTGAATAAAAACTAAAATTATATGGGAAATTTGTCTAAAATCGTTGAAGCTCAATGTATATGGTGACTAGCCTACGGACTGGACAAAGGTGGTTCGGATCCAATAATTGTGCAAACCGTCCTTTCTGGTTTGTCACACCTTGTCTCATATTCAGCGTTACGGTGGTTCTTTCTGCAACGAAACAGCCGTCGGGCTACGAATTTAACGGTATATCACCACCTAGTGCCGTCACAGAGAATGCGTGGAGGTAAATGTCTACTCAACAATAAACAACCACGATATTTCCTTTATTTTATCACTGAGACAATC
>Ga0131853_10010900_pt1:0-2500 | contig 16612 bp, 5 predicted proteins | sample TergutLab28metaG_FD_92764 | JGI IMG/M metagenome (GOLD analysis project Ga0131853, IMG submission 92764) | Labiotermes labralis P1 segment gut microbial communities from Petit-Saut dam, French Guiana - Lab288 P1 (version 2) (version 2) | ecosystem: Host-associated > Arthropoda: Insects >...
AATTATAGAGGCGCCGGTGCCAGTGGCCGCGCGGTCTAAGGCGTGGTTCTGAGGCAGCTCGCTTGCTGGGATTGTGGGTTTGAATCTCCCCGGTGCGTTGATGTCTGTCTGTTGTGAGTGTTGCGTGTTGTAAGGTAGAGGTCTCTGCGACGGGCTGATCACTCGTCCAGAGGAGTCCTACTGACTGTGATGTGTCTGAGTGTGCCCAATAAGTGCGTCCGCGAAGTTCCGGAAGTGGAGGCCATGACTCGGAATCGGGTCAAAGCGCCACAAAAAAAATAAATAAATCTATAAGCCTAATATACAAGTATCATGGTCACGCACATATTTACGAACGTAAGCTAAACATTACCAAGAATAACATTTTTACATGCTAATAGCAGAGCAGTTGGACGTATCTTAATTTTTACTGCGCCTAACTGCTGTAAATATAGTACACCCGTTCGCAAGATTCGTGATTCCACTAGAGAAGAGCGTACTTGGTTGGCTATTTAGCCATAATCGCATAACCCTAATTCCACAAATGACGCTAATTTCAGAAGCATTTACTTCAATTTTGATTGTTTATTTGTTTCTAAGGAGCTACTTGAACCTCTCCTTAACCCGAACACCGCCGAACCTTTCGCTGCCTTGAACAGAAAATCATCAACCCTCTTGCCAGCCACTTCTAAACTTTACTCTTCCTCCAACAGTTGCCATTTATGTAGCTGCAGACAAAGTTCTGGTCCCAAAAAAAACCTCATTTTTTGGCTTTGTAAACCTTGTTCATAGATATATGGTAGGATTCCCTAGACGGGAAATCGGTTCTTCACGAAACCTATCTATCTCCAGAGGACAAAATCAGCTTACAAATGCAGATATGTTTATGCCATGTGACAGGTAAAAAGTTGTACTTCGCTTTTGAGGTCAGAATGACATGTTGGGTTGTTTAACAAATATTCTGATAACGTCCAAAAGGGACTGCCTCATTACATCATACATTTTCTGTAATAAAGATTAAATATAGTAACCTGCAGTGAATTTTCACACAATGTTGAAAGTGGCTGAAGTCATGTGGCTTAAAATTTGCACTTACTGTGTTAAATTAAAGCTTATATCAAGAAGTAAAAATTTCGTACATACATACTGTGCTTCTCTCTCGAGGAGCATGGAAAGAAAATTTGAAAGAATAGGCTCTAATTAGGTCCCTTAATAGCTTCGAAGTACTAACCAAGAGTAAGAAGGTAAGCAGAAATGCTTATTGAAGCATATTCTGTGGCGTAAACAAGCTGCAAATAATAATGGTATTGGTGTAGATTATGCTACTTAAGGTGACGAAATTCAAGGCGCATATCAGTTTTTTTGAACGAAAGAAACTGTTGATGAAGAAAACTTTGCTGTGTGACACAAACTTGACACACAGACACTATGTGTAGTTACGTTGTGTTTTTGCGTATAACGTGTTACTTTTTAGGCGCTTTCTAAAAATTCGAAAAGCGATTATTAATTTCGTCATGACTGTCTCTCTCTGTCAGTCCGCAAGGGACGGATTTTCGTGAAATTTGGTATATGGGGATATTTCGAAAATCTGTAGATTTAATTCAAGTTTAATTAAAATCTGACAAGAATAGCGGGTACTTTACGTAAGGGCCGACGTGCATTTATGATAACATCTCGGTGAATTTTTCTTCGAATGAAAAATTTTTCAGATAAATGTAGAGAATATCAAAACACATCCTGTATATTCAATTTTTTTTCACGACAATCCTTCAGTTTATGAGATAATGTTCAAAACTGGGATACGACCAGACAGGTCTCAAATGAACATATAATACGGTGCATGCGTTTTTCATGCTAAATAAATCCACAAACACACACCCAGAATATGTAATCGTTATTGCTTTTTCATGGCAACAATGATTGCACGAACGCGCCTCAATGTCACGGTATACCCACATTGCTTGTCTTGTTTGAAAATAACATCAGTCTTCGCATTGTCATAAAGTTTGTACCTGTTGACCTAAAAACAACTTCTTCAAGCTCTGTAAGCAGGTTTACTATCTCCGCGCTAAACTCAACATGTTCACCTCTAATCTTCCATTACTGATGGCCACCGAAACGAAAGCCACAGGAGATATTTGCAGGGTTGTCACTATGGTTGACAGCCTACATAGATATTGTATCTTCAGGGTCAAGCTGTCCAGTTTACACTACTTGAACCCGAAGATGAAGGCACTACAATTCTTCTAAACCTCGGTAACTCTTTACCAGTCGACACGGCGTAATATCCCATGAGACTTGAATCTTCAGCAACGACGCTGTGACTTCCCCAACACTCTCCTTACTACGACTCGCTTTGCTCTGACAGGATGAAACCGATTTCATGGCCCTAAGACGAACAAATCTATAAAACTGTCGTGTTTGTGTGTGTGTGGAAACACAGCCCTGCCGATCGTAGTCATACCAGCTTGAATAATATTGGTTTTGGATATTCCAAATGTTTTATATATATATATATATT
>Ga0131853_10010900_pt1:7500-16612 | contig 16612 bp, 5 predicted proteins | sample TergutLab28metaG_FD_92764 | JGI IMG/M metagenome (GOLD analysis project Ga0131853, IMG submission 92764) | Labiotermes labralis P1 segment gut microbial communities from Petit-Saut dam, French Guiana - Lab288 P1 (version 2) (version 2) | ecosystem: Host-associated > Arthropoda...
TCACGCTGTGCCAGTTAATCAATATCTACGTGTGTGTTTCTGGCCAACAAATCGATATCACTACTGTTTAAGATCACTTAAGAGACACCAGTGGCCTACTTCCAGGAAAACTATGAGCCCCAGATACCAAACAGGGGCGTAAGTGGGCCCCAGAATCAATCTAGACGCCTTTGAAAAGAAATGCCTCTTGCCCTTACCGAGAATCGAAACTCGAATGCTATTTTATCCAGCACGTAGCCTGATTGCCGTATAAACTGCACCCCAGTGTTTGGAAGATACTGATATATGTCTTTAAGGAATATGTTTGGAACATATGAAACACATTCAGCTAAATCAGATTGGGGATTAGACTTCGGAAGTTTTCAACATGGTACTGAACTTTTAACCATGGCGAGTTCCACCATACAAAGAATTAACCTGCTCGATTAAGCCACATGGTGACGTGTAGCAAAGGTCTAATTATTATCACGTAAAAGAATGTTTCGTGACATATTTGCAATATTCTATTTCATTTGCTTCCTAATTTCTCGAAAATTATTTGAGGATTAATTAAATACGTTTCGTAACTAAAACACACACTACTGTGACACAGGCAGAATACGTGGTATGAACTGGTCATCAGCACACGTAAACCGTACCGATTATTTTAAGATTAGGCTAGTTATTGAAAACGCAGAACAACACAGGTTTACACTGCCTTCACCAATGGAAGGGGCTGATCCAAGACATGTATTGCAAGGGAAGTGACAATATAATCGCACGGCGGGATAAACATTTCATCAGACAAGGCAGTTATGTTAAAAGATACATATATGCTTTAATAGCTGTTTCATGTAAAGAGACTATTGAAATTCTGTTTACAAATAACTGCGTTGTCTTATTCTTCAGACCTCCTTTGTAAACAGGTCCATGCCGTACCAAAAACTAGACCCATATTAGCTGACTGTTAAACAAACGAGCTTCAGACATGGAGAGAATGCAAGAAAATACATACTCTAGAAAAGATTTTCTGGTACCACGGACCCCTTACAAAGTCCCTCTAATTCTGGAAACGTCCCCTCCCCAACAAATTTATCTCAAAGTACCGACCCCTTAAGCACTAATCGTGCTGGAAAGAGTATGTAGTCAAACACAACTATGTCAATTAAGATGTTTTAATGACTATACTAGACAAATTGTACTGATGAAGTTGGAATATTTGTCGACAAGAAATATACTTGAGTTAGAGAAGCCTTCAGTAAGTTATTTTAATATAAAAATAATCTTCCTAGCAGTTATGCCTGTAAGCCGAAGTCGACAGGAAACCTTCGGGACAGAAAACTGAGTGTCATGGATTGCAATTCGCACAATTCGTAGGCACAACTCACTGTACCCATTTAAGAAACCCTGACGTAGAAGAACGTATTGGTACCAAACAGAAATGAATGTGAACTTGAACACATCATAAATGATGAGGTAAGCATCGGTTCTGAAAACGATTTTCGTGTTGAAACCGATTAACATAAGTAAAAGAAGTGATAAAAAATCGATATTTTATTGGAGAAAATATTTAAAAATACTTAGTTTGTATCTAAACCATGTTCCACGCACAACAGATCATATTTTTACATATTCCACATACAGGCATGGCAAACAGGCCGTTTCTTAGCTCCTCATTCTCTGTCAGACAAACATCCATCTCTCGGAGTAACTGTATTCTCACTGGAACCAAGACGCCGGAACCAATGACCTCTTTGGCCTTAAAGTAACACTGTGCTCAATTAGCGAACAAAGCTTGTTTAAAAATCAAGCAATTCTTTGCCTACAAGAAGAACAGCTATGAGAAGGAACGAGGTGAATAAAGTGCTGAAGCGAGAAGGGGAAAGAAAAGGAAATGATTAAATAGTCACATTAATTCATTTACAAGGAAAGAGAAGGCTCACAGCATCAACAGTAAATGACAAGGAAGTGGAGTTTAAATGGAATGTGCGACTCTTAACAACATAATTAATAGTCCTAGATCTTATGAATATTTAAGAAGAATCCAGGGAATACTTTTACATAAAATGGTAGGTACAGTTATGCATTAGACATACAAATGTGCTTCTTGTGTATTTGTTCAAACGTACTAGTTTAAACGAGAATATTCAGACGAAAATTATTGTTATGTATCAGCACATTTTGTATAAGATGTGGTGTATGTGTACGAATTTCTGAATAAGACTTTTTTGCTATGTTGAATAAAGTTTACTCAATTATTACACCAACCACTGCACATATATAAAATTTATAAAATTTACACATTAAAACATTAAAAACGCTCCGACATATTTCGGTCCTAAGACCTTCATCAGGGAGCTATGTATTCCTTGCTAAAGTCACACTAGAAATAGTCACATATTAGTTTCGTTTTACCAGTTGGGTGTTGTGGCAGCATGCTGCCACAACACCCAACTGGTACAGCGAAACACATTTCTACCGCTAGGCGATGCGATTGTATGTAGCGAGAAAATGGCGCGCCGGTTAAGAAGTCGTTTTGTGTGTTGGAATATCACACGAGTAAGTCTGTGGTTACTGTGCAACGTGCATTTCGTGCAAAGTACGCAAAGGGCCCGCCTACAGACAAGACCATTACTGATACTGGGTGTCTGTGCAAGCAGAAAGCACCCATTTTGACGCGCGTGTGGCAAGAACCTGAATATCGTATCAATGTGTGCCGTGTCGCCCGTGGTGCACACACCTAACATCTCTTGTTATAAAAAAACCACTTTTTTTTCAGTTTCCTTGTGGCTGTGAACAATTCCATTAAGGTAGGTCTTTGGTTTTCTTGTTATAAATATTTGTAATCACGGAGAACATTATGAAACGCCCTGTATGTTTCTCCATGTAAAAAATAACTAATTTAAGAGAACTCAAATCTCAACACCTTCTCTAAAAATTACAAAAAAAACATATTTTTTTAAAAAAATCAGCCTAATGATGGCTTACACTTAAGCCGAGGTTTGTAGCTATGTTAGAAAACAAGTGGTTCTCTTATAAAAGTAGTTTTAGACTGATGCGCCATAACGCTTGCTACATGAACACAAATGTATTCTCAATTTTATGTTTATGGTTCCGTGCATCGCTGATCTACATTAATAATTGTCCAACGAGATGCAACACAAAGCAGTCTATTTATCATTCTGCAAGTTCACTCTACATGTTTCGGGTGTCAACAACACCCATCATCAGGAGTACACAAAACTGTAACTACAGCCTCGGGTACTGGTCATATTTTTGTACAGCTACCTCCCTCCAACGTGGCCAAGCTAGAAGTTGGAGGGAGGTAGCTGTACAAAAAATATGACCAGTACTGGAGGCTGTAGTTACAGTTCTGTGTACTCCTGATGATGGGTGTGGTTGACACCCGAAACGTGTTGAGTGAACTTGCAGAATATTAAATAGACTGCTTTGTGTTGCATCTCGTTGGGCAATTATTAATATAAGAGTATTCTGATTAAGATGGAAGAATTCTTTACTCAGCGACTGTCAACTGTATCCAGTGCTAAAAGCAAAATCTTAGCGAACAAAAACTTAAAAAAAAAAAAATCGCGAGGTGGAAACAGCTGCGACCTGCGGTTTGTCCAACAAGAAGGCGGCTGACAACATGAAATAAAAGAGATTTTTTTGCACGATGCGATGAATGCCTCAATTGTTGTAACAGCCATATGGAAAAGTAATGGGTTAGCAGCGCAATTACGTAAGAAATAACCTCATTAGATTTGAAAATAAAGAATCCAAAATATATATCCTATAAACTTATTTTCTGACCTACAACAATCTTTTCCAGTTTACGTCTATCGGTTCCATTATGTGCCATAAGGTCTAACATGAAAAAAATTCTAAAATCTGCCCACAGAACAACATTTAGGCTTGTCGTATTGGCCTTATAACAAAGACACATTATATCACTTCACAGCATTAACCGACCTGTTTTCATAACCGACTATATAACCACGGCACGCTACTAAATCATTCTGTAAATACAATCCACAAGTAGTTAAACTTCGTCCTCAAATGTAGCCACGCCATGGCTCAACCGATTACATACAGGCCGGACATCGCGGAGGGCCGGCTTCGACTTAGTTCCATTCCATGTGAGACTTTTGGCTGACAAAGTGGTAATCAGAGAGATTTCTGTCCAAGTACTTCAGTCTCTCCTTCATCATCATACCACCAATGCTCCACAATCATGTTCATCTTAGAGATGCTCTTATCAGGAGGGCAAGGGGGTCTGAAATCTGGGTAGTTCCTCAAAACAAAGCAATGGGCTTTCTGACTTCGAAAATAACTGGACTGAAGAGTAGTTTCACACTGATTTTTTGCCTTTTGTAAAGGTCACTGGTGCTGCACATAAGTAGAGGTAAAGGTATGGCAGTCCCAGTAGAGGTCTGGTCAGGCCCTGAGTGTTCTAGAAGGTCGTGACTCCCAGATTTGAAGACAGTCGGCACATGAAGTTGGTAAAGTTGTCAGCCCTACGCACCGGCCACCTTTTTAAATTGCGCGACAACCCCCAGTGGGCCATGGCCTCCTAATTCACGAGGTTTCTAGATCACACAGAACGACGCACCACAGTAGGGTATGACTCCTCTGGACGAGTTATCAGCCCGACGAAGAGACATCTACCTGACAACACACACACAACACTCACAACAGACAGACATCCAAGACCCCGGTGGGATTCTAACCCACAATCTTAGCAGGCGAGCGGCCGCAGACCTACGCCTTAGACCGCGCGGACACTGGTACCGGCACCGGCCGCCTTTACCCCCCGGGAAATATTCCTGGTACTCGGTTCTGTTAGAAGCTGAGTCGAAACCAGGGCCATAATGCGGTCGGAACGATTACGTTAATAAAAAATGCCACACACCCCATCGTGAATCGAACCGGCTACCTTTCTGCTTCTAGCGAAGAGACTTAACCAACTGTGCCACCGCCTGCGTTGATGCTGCACATAGACTAATAAAAATTTTCATCTCCATTTACGGATCACGAAGACTTTTATACGTACATCTAACCTTCAGCTGTCAGGTAAGAGTAAACATTTCACTCAAGAACAGGACATGGAGGCCCAGATGGGAAGTAGAGATATAGCTCTACTCTTTCCTTAACTTCAGCAATTGAGGGGGGGTTGGGTGGTCAATGCTAAACCCTGGGCGCTTTACTCCTGGGTAAGAGACCCAGTACCCATTGCACAAGAAGCTGGGTGGGACCCAGATGGGCCTGGGCAGATGCAGAAAAGTAATACGGAATTGCTAAATCGATTAAAATAATTAATCACTAAAAGCACAGTGGTAACTATATATACCACCAGCTTTAACATTATAAAAACTTCTATTTTGCCTACACAATGCATTCGTATGCTAAGTAAAGATATTTTCCCTAAGCAGAACCGATTAAGGAGACCAGCTGTGTTCTCTGTGGTGCTGGAGCTAAATTTTTGTACCTAATAGAGATTAATTTTGGTTTTTAAAGTGACGAAGCTGACATTTAAATTATTTAAGGTTGTAGCATTTATTTACAGCATTGAGAGTGTATCAAGAACACATTTAATGCTCTGACCCAGTTCCCAAGCACCTCAGAAATCATCAGCACATGACCGATGTGCAACGAACATAAAACACATATTACGACTTTTGACGTTTTGCTGACCGTGCATCTCAGTATATTTATCTCAGTAATTAGCCAACTTGATGCGCAAAATTTTTGTTTTACAATAAGTTTATTTCATGCCTCTACATGTTTCGAGCACATGTGCTCATCATCAAGAGGTCAAAACTGCATTACACAGCCTCTGGTATCATCACACCTATAGGTGTGCACCTGCGCACGAGACGGCTACCTATAGGTTTAATGATACCAGAGGCTGTGTAATGCAGTTTTGACCTCCTGACGATGAGCACATATGCTCGAAACATGTAGAGGCATGAAATGAACTTAATGTTAAAACAAAAATTTTGTGCATCAAGTTGGTTAATTACTGAGATAGACACATAATACGCGTTCACGAAATGAAATCGGAACAAGCAACCGTGGAGACAATCACATGCAGGAGGCAATTCCAGCTCTAAGCGCACGTCAGATATGATATCTGCGGCTGATGTTACGTCCCATCACAATCACGACATTACCACTTTTTCCCACCATACCACACTCTTAACTATAACGGAATTTTGGGTTTTTATTATGTACAGATTTAGAAGAGAGACAATGAGTTTCCCACATACTGGCCCGAGGTTCAAAAGAAACGGTCTAATGACTATGTTTCATACCAATACTGTCCTTTAATGAAGCAGTACGCAGCTCATGTTTCTAGGGTACGTAACAGCGCGGCAACATTGGTATAGGTTATATTACGAAGAAGGAACAGGCAGTAAAACAGCACAACTGCTGTATGATTTTGTGACAAGTGGATATTGTTGATTAACGTGCTGGTGTTACTTACGCGTGTTTGAAAGAATTAAGTTAACGTAGAATGACGCCATCAAACCTATGCCCGTCTGCCCTGTCGTCATGGTTGCCTGTCTCCCAAACGAATCCGCGGATTCAAACAAATTAGATACGACAATCTGTCAGACGTGTATCACTGTGATCCTGACAGCCAACTACCACCACTTCACTTTGCACCAATCAGTGACACATTTCAGGTTCCAGTGGTGGCAGCTACTAAGATTACTGTCTTCTGAAATGTGGCGTCATATAGTACTGCAGAAACTGACCGAAGTTTCGGACGAAAATTGTCTCAGTCTTCATTGTATTCTAACTTGCGTCCGCTTGCCTGTTCATTGCCTTTCCTTCTACACCTTTCAATATACAGTACAGGGAATAAAGAACTACGTATTAAAGTTTTTGATTATATTTACCAACCACAAGGTTATCTAAACTTTATGTTTTATTGACCTGCATCCTGATATGACTCTGGGTAAATGACCAACTTGATGCACAATTACGTTATATAATACGTTTATTATTATAATCCTCTACATGTTTCGAGCAACTCTATTCCCATCATCAGGAGGTCAAATTGTATTAATACAGCATTTGTTATAGTACTCTCTGTAAGTGATCGTCCGGTGTGCACACCGGACGATCACTTACAGAGAATACTATACTAGATGCTGTATTAATACAATTTGACCTCCCGATGATGAGCACAGAGTTGCTCGAAACATGTAGTGGATTATAATAATAAACGTATTTTTGTTTTTTTGGGGGACAACAGCCGCCATTGGGCCAGGGCCTCCTCACTCATGAGGTTTCTAGATCACTTACAACGACGCACCACAGTCGGTAGGACTTCTCTGGACGAATGCTCAGCTCGTCGCAAAGACCTCTACCTGACAACATACACAGCACTCACAACAGACAAATTTCCATGCCCCCGGTGGGATTCGAACCCAAATCTCAGCAAGCGAGCGGCCGCAGACCTACGCCTTAGACAGCGTGGCCACTGGGAGCAGCAATAATAAACGTATTATACAACGTAATTGTGCATCAAATTGGTCATTTACCCAGAGTCACAAGGATATATCTAATTTCTATTACACCGTGCAGTGAATTTGTCAAAAATCAACTGCTTGTAGTCATGCCTACAGTAAACAAATGTCTGCTGTAATTAAACTGAAATCATACCTATAAATGCTTAGCCTGAAAAATGAAAATGGAAAATATCTGTTTCCAAACTCGAGTGCATCATTCCTTGCTTACGTTCGAATCCCGGCTGAAGTACACACTAGAGGTTTAGGTTCGAATCCAGAAAGGAGTACACATTTCAGGCATTCCTCACTCTCCTGTGCAATGGGTAGACCCTAACATTAGCACTTTCTCTCGGAGCAAAATGACGGCAGCCTGACGCTAACTAATCTTATATATCCAATACCAAAGATTAGGAAGATTGAAGTTGCAACTAGGAAAGAAGGTCAAGGCCCATAGTGGTCAGCAGTGGCAATTTTTTCTTTTGGTAATACAACTTATTTAAAGCAATAATGTGCAGTTTTCTGCGTATCTACTTCCTTCATATTTCGTATTTCCTAACAATGTCCTCGATATATCGATATGTCGTGAATTCCTTTGATTGCAAACCAAATATTACAAAACTAAGGTATAAAATCTTGCAAATTAAACATACATTATACAGGGTTATTCAAAATGATTGTCGGGGTTTTAACAACTTGTCGTACACAACACACTTGAGATAGGAGTATGCGTACTATCTTATTTAATAGAACAACACTCCAAGGTTTTGTTACATACCTTAAATGTGCTCTATATATATATATATGCATCCTTTGTGATTCTACGAACATCAACCCGATAATCGATTTCGTTCGAAACTGTTTGTAGCATGTCAGCGGTGATGGTTTCAATGGCGGTTCTGATTCCTACCTTCAGTTCCGAGATACACACTCACCTTGTCTCTTGAAACTGTGCATACCACCTTCGAATGGAATTGTCAGATGGTGGTTGTTTCCCGAATTTGGTGCGGAATTACCGCTGGACAATTGTACCTCGAGAGTCATTTTGAATAACCCTGTATTTCATTACCACCGTGCGCTCAGATACAGAGCTCTGGTTCTCGGAAAACAATAAATTATAAATACATTCAATATTTTAGTCAGAATATCCGAAGGAAACCCCCAGCATGTAACATCAAGCGTAAGTGAGTGTACTATTCGATTGTTTCTTACAGCAATAGGGTCCGAAAACCCGAAGAAAAGGATTTTTATGCAGAGACTTCAGGTGTAGATGTGACTATTGTTTTGTGTTGGGTAGCAGAGCAGCAGGATGGGACAGTACGGACTGTACTGTGTGGCCTAGATCAGTGTTTCTCAACCGTCGAGCCGCGGCCTGGTATCGGGCCCTGGCATCAATTAAACCGGGCCGCGAGAAGTTCAACTGGAATTTGCCATTTTAGTTTTCTAAGCAGTTTTCATGAAAAAATGTTATATAGTGGAAATATTCCAAGGAGAATAATATTTGTGAGTGTGTCAAAAGACTCAGACCCAGATGTTGGCCTGAGGAAACTACAATATGCTACAAGATTTCATTAGTCCAGTGATTGATAACTAATTTAAATGTAATTTTATATTTGTCA
>Ga0131853_10010901_pt1 | contig 16612 bp, 9 predicted proteins | sample TergutLab28metaG_FD_92764 | JGI IMG/M metagenome (GOLD analysis project Ga0131853, IMG submission 92764) | Labiotermes labralis P1 segment gut microbial communities from Petit-Saut dam, French Guiana - Lab288 P1 (version 2) (version 2) | ecosystem: Host-associated > Arthropoda: Insects >...
TAAATTGTTTCTTCCTGTTATGGACAACATAAGAACATGTAAATTGTTTCTTCCTGTTATGGACAACATAAGAACATGTAAATTGTTTCTTCCTGTTATGGACAACATAAGAACATGTAAATTTCCCCGATAATATTATCCGATTTTTAGCGAATTTTGAGTTGACTTAACATGTTTTTTATAATGCCCTTCCAACTCATTTTCACTAAAGCTCCTCCAATGGGAACAGAGTTGATACGTGTGGAACAACAGATGGACAGAGGGATTTACGTACTCTCCGGGACAGGCGTCGATTTCCGGAGGACACAATCTAATATTTGTTTATGCAGAGAAAGGAAATGTCATCTTAAGATATGAAGATCCTACATCGGCTTCACTCTTATTCCATCCGGTTCAACTACCAACACATATCCGCCAGTCCTTATCAAGTTTCGTAACTTGCTACCTACAGTGCGTCTCTGTTGCAGCAAACGGTACTTAGCCGAGAAAGGAAATGTCAGATTTAACCAATACAAACAATTCAATATTGCCTTTCCATTTTTCTAATAACGCCAGGATGATCGAGAAAGGAAAAAGGTGTTCCTGAAGAAAATCGATTTTTTGTTAGCCAAACAATAAAGCACAGGGTTCTGAATACAGACACTGACATTCCATGATGAGAAATCCTACTTCGTTAACAATTCCGACTTGTTGGCAAAAGTATTCCACGTTCTAAAGGGCCTTCACATTCATGTAACACTCAGCTGAACTCCATCAATTTCATGTTCCTTTCACTTGATATTTCATTTTTGAATTAATTATATACGGCTGTTCATGTAAATGTAGTGTCAAAATAAAATTTCACACATTTTATACTGTCAAGTGGAAAGTTATTGTGATGTAGGTTATTGGTTAAGGCTTCTTGCTCCTGTCTGTCTGTCTGTTTGTATATCTTTCTGCCCGTCTCTTTTACTTCCGTCCGACTGTCTGTAAGTTTATCTGTTCGTCTGTTTGTATGAATGTCTGCCCTATTATTTGTATGTCGGCCTATCCGTTCTAATACCCGCCCGTTTGTCTGTTCGTCCATCCACCTGTCTGCTGTTCGTCCTGCCGCAAAATCTTCCGTGTGATATTCCCTCTAGAAACCCCCAACCCGGACGTCCGAATGCGGTTGTATTTTACTCTGGAATCTTCTTTCACAAGAGGGTATATCTCGCAATTTTTCCTGCTTATGGAAATGTACTATACATGAAACATTACAAACACGATAATTTTCCATTTTATTTCTACACCGTAGTACAGCATTCTGTTCACGCCGGTTGCTGTACGATCATGAAAAATCTGCAGCTTCATTTTCTCCGTGCTTCAAGTCGCTACCGATTCACTGCTTCCGGCATCGGAGTGGTTTATATCGGTGTTCTTTCTCCTAGGCTTCTCCTTTCGTCTGGTTCTACCCTCTTGTCCTGTCCGGCTTGGCAGGTCCAGCTGTCAGCAATAATACGTCCAGTCCGTCTGTCAGGGTTACAGAAACTCGGAAGCCCCTTCAACACAACAAGATTGAGATACCGTTGGAGGGGTCATTATGTCATTACGTCTAATCATAAAAAAATTTCCGCTTCTTATGTACTTCTTTCCAAATTGTGTCCTTTGGGTTCTGCTTACTCGTGCGATTCAACTCAAAGATTAATTTATTAAACTGGATAATATTTGACTTTGTAAATTCTTAAGTAGTTTAACTGTTGCATTTAATTTTAGTATCTCTGTATGCAGTAGAAACCGATATTATTAAAAATTTTAAAACAATAAATATAAAAATTATTCCACCGGTGAAGGCAGAGAGATCGTACAGATTTTAAAAGCTCTTTTAATGGGTTTCCAAACGCAATAAATTATAACCAAAGGTTCCTACAGTATAAAGTATATGTACGTTAGATATAAAACTTCTAGATTCGACTGCTAATTCTATGTACCGCCTGGTGTAACGTAAAGATAATTCGTGTCTTGTGTTTATTGTCAGAATGAACAACGATTTTCTTTAAATGAGGTTTTGAGTTTTCTCCTTACAATAGGCATGTAATGTGTTCTCTGTGAAGTAGGACGTAAAATTGCATATACCAACAGATGAACTCACATCTTTAGAGGTTTAATGAGTGTTTTTGTTGTGTTCTTAATGAACTCTGTAGTAATCCCCTTTTTTGACCATTTGTGCTACACTTACAGAAATACATAATTCAGACTCGAATACTCTGTACCGTCGGCAGACATACTGCAATTTATCAGAGGTATTCGTGAGTAATTTTCTGTTTTATTTCCTACGGCCCACATGCCATAAGTATTTTTGTTTAATATTTTATTGTCTACTCCGCTGTTGTGCATTGTTTCCAATATGGTTTATCTTGGATTGTAATTTATAACGTTTGCATTACTTCGTGAGTAATGAGGAATGTGTTTTCGTTTTCTTGGTTCAATGTACTTATCAAATCCTTAATTTTATAATTAATTTTTTCAATCCCTGTGTCCTAAAATTCGTAATGGTTCTACTTACATTTTCTTCCAAATTTATGAAACTGGCTGACATTTTTCCTGTTGTTCAATTTTTGCCTCCTTATATTGTCTTGTTCTTTAAATTCAAAAGATTTTTATTTCGCAAAAGCTTGTGTTCACTACGAAGATAAAATTACAAACCCTTCAAGTAACATTCAATGAATTTTCTTACTAAGAGTTTGAACATATTTATATTCCTGTACTTCAGGTTATATTAGAACCAGGAATTGCGTTTTTTTGTGCACTACACAATAAATATGGCTAAGGAATATTTATTTTGAAAGTATGTGTATTAGCACAGACGTCTCTTTGTTACGTTAGCAATATGTGACTCTTTTATAAGTAACCTATTGTTATGACACAATCTCGAGGTAAGAGCTAGAATTATCCACTAAAGAGTGGCCGTAATGGCGTCGGTTGTTTCATTATGAATATAAAACATGTAATCTGAATGAACGTGTATAATATAATAACTAATGTAAGGTGACATATATGAACACAAAATAGAAATCATGTGAAATAAATTAACTTATTAACACATTTCAGTAAATTTAGTAGGGTATTCTACTAAGCAGGCCACGCGTAATTATTTGCGTTATAAAAAATACAACTTTTTTTGCTGAAGTACTAAATTAAGGTGATTATTTTAAATAAATGTACATATATATTTAGCTTGAATTGTAATCCGTACACATTTGTGTAGTAAATAAATACGTTTGTGTACGTCAATCATCGGATTGCAAATTATTTAAAATCTAATGATTTATTTTAAATATCACAAAGGGTTTTTTACATAAGTACTCTAAATACCTTCACTGGGATAGTATTGTGTGACATCTAGAGCAAAGAGAATGACAAATACTAAGAGGAACAATAATTCGGCTTCTAATAAATATTCTTAAGCTTTGTGGAATAGAAAATGATAAGTACATGTTTCATATGTTCTTTTAAATAAATCAAATTTTAAAAAATTAAATTCTTAAAACAAGTACCTAAGTTTTCACTTATATGTGTGAAATAATCTGAAATATAACTCATTCGAATTTTGCTGATATTTGACGTAGTGTAATTTTGGAAAAGTATATTTTCAACTTTCGTACACTCTTAGGACAAACCCATTGTTGGTAAAACTCTATAATATTGAAGTACTTTAAGAAAGAATGTCAAAATCTGTTATATAACTATTAAAATTTTGTATATATTTGTAAAATGAATAGGTACATGGATATGTTTTATTTTATACATTGTAGCTTACGGATAATATGTTTAGAATTTTTTTCAATGTTGAACGCAGAACAATTGACTGTAGGGCATTTATACTTAATAATTAATTAAATGAATCAACTTGATAAATTCCTTAGATTTTCTGCCGGATATAATTCAAATGGTGTCATTTTGCACTTTTAATACATATGCTACAGTGGAATGTGACTGAAACTGCGGAACAAGACATTTTAACACATGCTCTAAAACCAAGCAGACCTTCCATGAAGCACAAACTCCTTCATTGGTTTACATTAATTTTTGTGGGAATAAAACCTCAGATCAAAAAAAATTAAATTGTTTTACTTACTAATATTAACGTTACATAAATACAAATATACAAGCCCCTCGAAACAAGAAGAAACTGTGACCTACGTGACGTCTCTACATGAAGTTTGTGGTGCAATTATAAGTAAGTTGTGAGCCAATGCACATCGTAAATTTTATTGAATTTATGGGATTATTTGGCTGCATTACTAACACCAATAAGATACACTACACTTTCCCTTTTACGAACATGCAGCAGAGAAACGCTCACACATGTATACATATATATATATATTCTATTATATAATTTTGAACCCATATCTGTGTTTTCCGAACAATTATCAGTAGGGAGAAGCTTTGCCTTCTCGATAAGTAGGACACACCTTCTTAAAGTGAAGTTCTATATGAAAAAGGCCAGTTTTACAAATGTACTTTTTATCACCGTAAATCAAAGAATAAGAAATTGCCTTGAAAGGAAATTTTACGATAATGTTGTCACACAATTTGGGTCCGATTTTTCTTCTGGTTAAGTGAAAGAGGATGAAAAACCGTAATGAAATTGAAAGAATATTACATACTTTACAATTTACAGTAACCACATTATTCAATTTAAGTAATTACTTAAATTAAAATTAGTGGATTTAAATGTGTGTGAGGTTGACGAAGAATGTCGAGTCCGAATAAAATTTTGAAATTCTCCTTCAAAGTTTCAAAGCTATATATTTACGTACACAATATTTAATTATTCGATGCATACATTAAAGAAAACAAAATTTGTTACAATTAGAGAGGGAAATTCACGAGCACGTTTGAGATAAATATTCGCTCATTTTTTCAGAATTGTGTTAATCTTATAAATACAAAGTGACAAAGTACAAGAATTTAAATCTCACAATTGACGTCACATGTGGTACGTTTTTTTGTCTTATACACCACCTGAGTACTAACGTGGCTGCATAAATACGTACTGTTATGTACAAATATATAAATGTGACTCTTAATGTGGCGCATCCTTTTTAGACATATAAACGATAATGAGGAAACGAAAAGAAAAAAATTAAAATAATTTTTATCAATTTATTTTTTTATATTGCAAGTTATTACGCCTGTCAAAAATATACAGATGTTACTAATTGTAAAGTAGATTCGAATGCCTCATAGACCAAGTCTTTTCCCTCATATATATATATAATTAGTCTTTATAATTCCGGCTACGTTAATGTATTCAAAATCTTCTTAGATATTTTGTTTACTGGGCTGTTTTATAATTCTAATTACACTTATGCATACCGCATGTTAATAACATCAGCATGTAATTTTCGACAATTTAATGTTTTCTGTCTTAGGTCCAATGACTTGAGAATTTTCTAACTTACATTAAGCCAACAATGTGAGAAACTAATTTTCACACACATAGAACAAGAGAGGTAGTTTGCAGTTATCTTCCAAAACTACGAAAAGCGACTATTACAGTCGTCGTGTCTGTCTTTCTGTCCTTCTGCAGGCAAGGTACCCTTTGGCTCGTATTGGAAGGATTTTCATAAAATTTAGTATACGGACAGTTTTCGAAAATATGTCGAGAAATTTTAATCTTCACTAAAATATGACGAGAAAGAGTGGTATTTTACGTGAATGATTATGTATATTTATTTTAATATCTTGCTGAATTTTTCTTAGAATGAGAACTGTTTGGAAAAAAAATTCTTAGTAAAAATCAAAACACATTTTAAGTTTAGTAAATTTTTCGGAAATCGTGGTAGTTTATTGGAAAAATATGGTACAGCCAAATAGGCCACAGACGACGATACATTTCGACACAGACGCTTTGCGTGCTGGTGAATTAATGTTACAAACACACACTCAAAATATGTAATATTATTGGTTTTTCCATGTCAAGAACTGTCATAAGATCGCGTCTTAATATTACGTTATACGAAAATTTCCTGTCTTGTTATTTTTGCTTTAAATACAGCAAACAAATTATTCTGCAATGATTACAGTATCTAGTGCTAAGTACAACCGCTCTTCCTAATCTACTTCATAATGACAAAGACAGTCAATGTTCCCATACATATTCTGAGTGGGTGTTTGTAAACGTATGTTTCCAACACGAAATGCACGTTCACCATATTGGCATTTGTGACCTTTTCAGGTATACGGAATTTTTCCACGTTTTTTCCTATAAGGCAGGATTTTCGAAAAATGTTATTGGAAAATATATATTTATTTCGATATTCTCTACAAGGCCATTCTGAAGTATTTCTCTTTCTAGGAAGAACTGAGAAATATATGATCAAAAATGAATATTGATATTCACGTATAGTACAAGTTTTTCTTGTTATATTGTAATGAAATTTGAATTTTCTGAACAGTTTTTAAAAAATAAATAAACCTCAATCTTCATGAAAATCCGTCCTTTGAGATCCGAGTAGATTCATGTGGACTGACGGACAGACCGACAGATGGAGAGATGAACAGAGAGATATGACGAAGCTGATAGTTTCTTTGGGCAATTTGGCGAAAACGCGAACAACTCTTAACTTACAAGGAATTTGTGGTTACAAACTTTACCTAAACTGTGATTTTGTTTTGATCAACCCCTTCATTTTCGGCAGAAATTATTCCTTTGTATGAGGGTGTGGTGGGGTGTGGTGGGAACAGATGGCGCAATAGTCATTTCCATTCCTTTAAGGGAATACATCGAAGAGAAACAACTTCGTTTGGAAACATGATCCAAAAGATATCCATATTGCGATCCGTTTTTGTGTAAGAATTATCTTAACTGTAATCACAGCCAAATATCACAAGTGTATGTCGAAGGCATGCTTAGGTTGCTACATGTCGGAGATTGGTACAGAAAGTTCAAAAATCGTCAACCGGACAACCATGATAATGAATGACCGGTCGAACCAGAAATCAGAGACGGTGTTGCTGGCAGTACGAGCGGAGGAATTTATTGTGGACAACAGAGTGCTTGCAATTTGCGATCATCGGTTACACAATTATGAGTAAGTCGAAATGGTTAGTAGTGAATTGTTGCAAAATAATGAAAGTATTTTTTCAACGATGGAAATTTTAATATCGTAGCAGGTTGATAGATACATCACTCTACTAGGAGAATTTGTTGTTGATAGATACATCACTCTACTAGGAGAATTTTTTGTTGATAGATACATCACTCTACTAGGAGAATTTGTTGTTGATAGATACATCACTCTACTAGGAGAATTTGTTGTAATGTAACGAAACTTTACTGAAACAAATGAGCTACTTTTAACGCTATAGCAAACTTTCATATCATTCTGTGACCCAGAAAACCGTACTTAATGGCCAGCTATGTTTTTTTCCTCTTCCAGGAAATTACGTCTCTAATTTTTCTATTCGTTTCATTTAAAAAAATGAATAAGTTGTATCGAATATTCTTTATGGTGGATATTGAGCTATAAGATCGTTACTGACCTTTCTTCTGGCCACAAAATTTGACATATTACGCTCTGATAATAAAATGTCTTCTAATATGTTGAACAATTTCTGTTTAGGCAAAGATTTTTATTATTCCAGCATTTATTCAGATGATGTAAAGGAGGATAAGGAATTCGTTTCCGCAGACGAAGTTTCGATCCCCGGAACACTCGAATAATTTTCAAGTGCTATGAACACTGTAGAGTGCACTCGTGTATCTAGATTGTTATTTGCGATTTAGAAGTGCGGACGTTATTGAATGGAGTGATAGATAAACATGCGTACTACAGACCTTTCCATTCAAATGATAAGTCTTTTATCAGCTACGTATTCGCACATTCGATACCGAAGTCTCATGCTACATATCATAACACGTCACAAGAGGAAGAGAGACTAGGTTACAAAATCATCACATCGCGTCGCCCAACAAGGTGTTGGATAAAATGCAGCTGACTTTATTCTCAACACATGAACAATTTAATCTGAGTTCCTCCCTCTAAATGTAACTGCATTATATGAGATACACAGTTCCTTACCATTATAAGGAAACGACTTTTAATGTGATACAGCAATCACTCTGGTTTGTTTTATTGTATATAAAAGAAGAGCCACAATCCAATATCATTATCAGTCTGTTCTTCCTATCAGCAGCTACTGCACAGAGAAAATTATTATTATTATTTTTTTTTGAATAAGGCTTAAATACTCTGAAAATAATATGGAGTTCGTGAAGCTTCTTTTATTACTTGTCATTGTTTCATCACTGTTCTTATGCAAAAATGATAAGCCATCGTCTTGTTTTCATATTTACCATAAAATGCACACTAAATTTTAGACCAGAGGCGTGAAGATAGAAACCTCTAGGTACAAAAGACATAATATATTTTAAAGGTTTGTAAAGAAATAGAGTGGAATATATGGATTTTTGTAACACGATTGACACACTTGAATATTAGTACCGTAAAGAAATCTGCTATTCAATAAATTACAGGAAGTATCTTGCCTAAATATATGGCCATGGGCTTCTACAGACGCACTCTGTCCCTCCTCATAGTTAATAATTTATTATTTATTTATTTTACAAAAAGGATATATGCTTATAACTCTACTTTCCTAACAACTCATAATTTTTGGTCTTGATCTAAAAATTTCTTGCATCTACACTTGTATTTCAAAAACCCTCTAAGGAGGCTCAGTCTCTTTCTCAGCGCTAAAGTCTGTAAGGCGATGTACCGTGTCCTGCAGTAACAAGGCTTCAGTATACTACTGGATAAAGTTCCCTAGGGAATGAAGTGTAATGAAAAATGAAGTGTCAAAGTATTTGACATTCAAAGGAATGTGCATCGTGATATATTCTTATAATGAAAGGCAAGAAGATGCACTATTTCTCAGATTTATTTTATAAAGTACGCATAATGTTTCGGACAGTTCCACTGTCTGCTAGTAGACGCCAACCTAACTAGCATGACAAATATCTATTGCATGTATATATTCTTGAGAAACTCCTGATGATGGACAGTGAACCTGTTCGAAAAATGTAGAGTACTTTATCGAATAATATTTTTAGAAACAGTGCATCTCGTTGGCTTTCATTAAAAGAATATATCAAATTATTCCCTTCACACGTTGCAACCTGTTTTACGTAACGTTCTAAGCAATTTAATTTCTATATTTTCTTCAATATTTCATTATTTCAATTCAATTTCTAAACAAATGCATTCTTTTTAATAACACATGTATTTACTTCTATTTTTAAGCATGTGCAGGTTACAACCAGGTGGTAAGAAGGCATTTAAGAACAAGATCTGTTTTCGAGTCAAGCTTAGTTATCCTGAATCCGAACTTGAACTTAAAACTAAGAATAATATTTGTAAAACCATTAAAGTCTTCAAGACGTTGTCTGAAGCTCTGCTAAAGGATAAAATAAAGCAAGTTAAGTGCTTGGAGAATAAGAAAATGAAATGCAAGGAGTGTTATTGTTTGTGACGTTCCGTACGGCCGAAATCTCTACGTGTATCTAAGATTCCCAAATCATACGTGGAACGCTAAGGCAAACAGGCATATAGATGCTTACCATTAATAGTGCAATAATATTGCGGTATTTCAACAGAAATATTAGTTGTAATTAGGCTGTTACTTTACACAATTACATAGACCCAACGGTATAAAGTATTTGCACCTAAGAGAAGCAACATATTACACGTTGTCAGCAGAAAGGGCAGCAGCGGGCAACAGATAATCACCAGTCTGTTTCATAAGACAATTGCCAGGAGAAGACACTACTAGGAAGGTACTTTCTGGATGTTCCCTGCAACATTCCAGAAGAAAGAAAACAATTATACGGAGCTATTTCATAAATGTTCCTAATGTTCCACTTCCTAAAACAACTGCCGAATAAAGTTTTTCGGCAAGAGAATGAGATTTTTATCTTTTCCGTTATGTTCAGACCGTCTCTGAAGCTCAGTTAGGCATCTAGACAAGGTGCGACTTTAAACTCTCCGGCTATACTGCTCCATTCTTACTATCTTTATAACATTAATACGTGTAGTCGTAAAATCAACGCGGTTCTCCACTGTCTAATCACTTGTAACGCTAGTCTCTTCCTCTCCTTCGCCGTTTCCTTGCTGCAAATTTGCCAGTGGCTGTGAAGAAGATAGTGTAGAATCTGTTGTAAAGAATCATGCGGTTGTGCTGCATCGGTGTGCCAGTTGTAGATTTGTTGTGGCTGGTAGGTCGGCACAAGTGCCTCTCTAAATTTTGTATTTGCAGCACATTCGGGATATTTAATAATTCATAATTAATATTTCATAATTTCCATCATAACATTTATTGTTTAGAACTTTAGATTTATGGAGGTTCCTGCAATGAATGAATAATTTATTAGTGAAGGAAAACTATGCAACTACGATCTGCATTGTTCTAATGTGAATCTATTGTATAACTCTATTTTCCATACACAGGTGATCAGAGTTCACATTTCTGAAGCAGTGCCTTCAACAAAGCCGAAGATGCTTTTTGACTCTTCTTTTCAGTTAATTATCCATTACGCTGGATATTTAAGTTTCGTTTTAGATTAAACAAGCGGTGTGTTACATGAACGACATATAAACGATGTTTGAATGTTCTCAGATTTTTCAAAATGTCATCAATTGTGACAGTTAAAAATAAAAATGTTTTCTCTTACGTTCCATAAATCTCTGTGTTATACGAACATTGACCACAGTAGCGTAATTACTGACGTTCTGTTTTGTATAGCTCTATGATTAGCTACAAGTAAATACATTTGTCTTTCATTCAGGCAAATGACGTGAAATATATATAAAAGTAAATAAATCCTTCACCTTAATTTATGTGTGTTTATTTATTAATTTTATTCAACCAAATGCGAAATGTCGAATCATTATATTGAAGGCAAAGTTACATGTTATTAATGTGGACCTCAAAATATGTGTGTGTGTAAATATATACATACATAAATATATATATATATATATATATGTCATGAAATATATGTATAGAAAATGTTGCTGAAAAATAAAAGTGTTAGTGAGATATGTAATATGAACAGAAATAAATCTACCGGACTGTTTCACATGGTTTTTATTTTCTTTCACCCTGTTTCAATCTAAGAATATTAAGACACTTACAGAAAATTGGAAACGCTACTTTTATCGGAAAGGGAGGATTGATTATTTATTCCAATATGCACTTTGTTTCCTATTCCATTTTAGTATCAAATGTAGAGTCAAATTTGAGCTTAGACTTGACATGTTGAGAGAAAATGCAATATGCCAGTACTGATGGGCAGGGTATTAGAAGCATATTGTTAGTATGATAATGCTCTAAACATTTGTTACATTGTTTATTTTAATACATGTACCCTGCATGTTTCATTATTTTGCACTATGACCAACAAATACACAACTATTTTACAAATTTTCAAGCCCCTACATGTATCGACACACTTGTGTCATTCTCAGGGAGCTCTTAGTGAGCATTACACAAGTTGCACAAGTATTTCAGATGCAGTTGTTTTAATTCAATTCACCTTAAGATATTGACGTTTTGCTAACCGTGCATCTCAGTATATTTATCTCAGTATTTAACCAACTCGATGCAAAAAATTTGTTTCACAATAAGTTTTATTTCACGCCTCTATATGTTTCGAGCTCATGTGTTCATCATCAGGAGGTCACAATTTTGATGATACCAGAGGCTGTGTAATGCAATTTTGACCTCCTGATGATGAACACATGTGCTCGAAACATGTAGAGGCGTGAAATGAAACTTATTGTGAAACAAATTTTGTGCATCGAGTCGGTTAAGTACTGAGATAAATTACCTTAAAATATTTCACAATATAAATTGTATTACCAACAACTGCATTTGAAATTCTTGTGTAACTTGGCAAGGTATTGATTACAAGCTCCCTGAGGATGACACGATAGTATCGAAACATTTAAAAGTATGATAATTTGTGAAATAATTGTGCAATAGTTAGTCATAGCATAAAATATTATGTTATATTTTTTATTTACGGCCCCGAGTCTGCGCAGTCGATGAAGTTACCAGAATGTGGGTTGGACGATCTTATGTTCGGTTTCCAGAAGAAGAGAAAGGTTTTCCTTTCTCCAGAACGTCCAGAATAGCTCCAGATTCCAGTCAGCGTCCCATTTTATTTTCCCTTGGATAAAGGGCTGGGGTGTAAATCTGACACTTCACTTAATACATAGTTCAACCATCAATATAAAAACAATATAACACCGTATTTAAAACTTACGTGACTTCAGACTTCCACCGCGAAGTAGATGGTAACTGCACTCTTCTCGGTTATTACGCAGCGAGTAGTGGTAATTCATTGCCGACATTTCTGAACAATTTATCGGCCCCATCTTCAAGGGTCTAGATGAATATGCGGTGAAAGCCGAAACGCGGGTAAGGAATTAACACTATTCTCTTCATAATAACTGAGATGAAGGCAGTTCGCATATATAACTTCATATCATTCAGAGGGACACCTTCAAATTTGTCTGTACCTTCAGTGTTTACCCATTCGTTGGTTCGTTAATTCATTCACTCGGTTCTTTGTAAAATATTCATTAACGAATTGAGTAACTCAGTTTACGTAGACTGTAGAAGGAGGCAGTTTTGGCTTAATTTAAGTCGATATTCCCGCAATTATTTGAGCTATGCAAATGTACATTGGAAATTAAATCCAGTTTTGCCGTGATATAAACAGCATTCAATAAAGAAACCTTTATTCATCAGAAAATTTCATTTAAATTTTGGGAAGAAACTAATACAATACTACATTTTGAATATACATGGTTTGGAATTGTGTTGAAATTTGAACACTTAAGAAATTAGATGTTTTGAAATGTGATGCTGGAGAAGGATGGAGATCACTTGTACCGATCTTGTGATAAAAGAAAAAAGCTGAATGGAACTAGGTTGTAACGTTATGAGAGGGAATGAATGCTTTATTTCCTTATAAACGAGTGCTTTTCTAACGGAAGAATGTGATGTTATGGTAACAGCAAGGATTTGATTGGTACCACAGAATATCCTGGCTCAATATATGAGGTTTGGTTTAAACCGAAGTCGTTATAACCGGAATCAACTGTATTACGTGAGTCAATGAGGAGAGGAATGTCCTACAAAAAATAGCACGAAGGACGGCTAACTGGATTGGTCACATCTTGAGTAGGAACTGCTTTCGAAAAAAAAATTATTGAAGGAAAGGTAGAAGTGGCGGTAAGAAGAGGGAGAAGAGGTAAGCAGCTACAAAATGACCTTAAGGAAACAACACGATACAGGAAATGGAGAGAGAAAGCACTAGGTCACACTCTCTGTAGAACTCATTTTGGAAGAGGCTGTGGAAGTGTAAGGTAGACTGCGTAATGAAGACAACAGTTATTGTCGGAAAGATGCGAAGAAAATCAAGATAAACGCAATTTGTAATAGTGGCTTAGTGACTGAGTTCGAACTAGTTCCTCTTAAATACAGATTAGAAATTTACCTCTTGAGGTTCATTGTTTGCCCAAGGCTGTAATAATTTGAACTAATTCTATTTCAAACACTAGAATTAGGTTTAAATAATACATGTTCTTTGACAAGTTGCGAATTGTAGGTTTTTCTCGATTTGAAATAAATAGTGACTAATCAAGGAGTTAAAAAATCTTCTAACGTACCACGTATGTATGTATGTATGTATGTATGTATGTATGTATGTATGTATGTATGTATGTATGTATGTATGCATATACGCATGTGTGTATGTATGTATATACGTATGTATTTATTTATGCATGTATGTGTATATGTATGTATGTATGTGTTCTTGTATGTATGTATGTGTGTGCTTATATATATGTATGTACATATGTGTATGTATATATGCATGTATGTATGTGTGTATTTATGTATGTGTGTGTGTACGTATGTATGTATGTATGTATGCATGTATGTATGTATGCATAATGTATGTATGCACGTAGGTATGTATGTGTGAACTTGTATGTGTGTATGTATGTATGTACGTATGTAATAATGTATGTATGTACGTATGTAATAATGTATGTATGTACGTATGTAATAATGTATGTACGTACGTATGTATGCATATATATAAATATTTCGTCGTCAGTGGTCTCTAGCCTCTACATCTTCCCAAACTTACTAATAACTTTAAACTTTGCAGAGGTTTCTTTTGCACATTTTACGAACGTAGCAGTGTATAAAACGAGCGTCTTCAATGAAAAGACTGTAAATTCAATTGAGTGTTGCTGCTGTATGCTTTGTAGCCGCTCGTCTACACCTGTGCCCCGTTGGATACTCGAAGTCAGACTCCCTTTCGCCGTATCATCTGTTGCTCTACCATCATAACATTTGCCTGTAACATCTCTTCGAAGAACTGTACGTTCACGCACTGAACAATAACAGCTACAAAGCAACTACAAAAGCTGAAAATCATCCCCGCCACATTTTTTGTAGCAATTCCTGTCCCGATTTCATAAATAGGAGTCTGGTCATAGTAAGGGATCGGGAAGGTTTTCATACCTTCCGCTACCGATCGTCTTCACACTGAGGAAAGCCATGCACGATATTACTTTTTTCCAGAAATTTAAAGATAAGTTTTCCTGAGACACATTTTCGTCAGTCACATTACTGTAAGCCCACTGTCCAACGGTACGTGTGTAAGTGTCCAGCTATATTCGTTTAATATAATTATGGTATAACAGGATAGGCTAAATTGTTGATAGAATCTTATCTAGCAAATAGATTTCAAATGGTTCAACTTCATAATACTATTTTAAAAGTAAAAACTAACTCTGCATGGTCTAAAGTAAATCAGGGAGTCCCTCAGGGTTCAGTGTTGGGCCCCCTTCTCTTCCTTTTATATATTAATGACCTACCTAATGCTGTGTTACTTAATGCTACTCCAATATTGTTTGCAGATAATACTAGCATAATAATTACTGGGCAAAATGTACTCAGATTTCAAGAAAAACTTAATGCAATCTTTGATAATATCTCTAAATGGTTTCAAGCAAACTCGCTTTCTTTAAACGTTAGCAAAACTCACTTTATGCAATGTTTTAGTAAAAATACAAATAAGTATGATGCACATGTATCCTACGAAAATAATAGTATTTCTAAAGTAAATGATACTAAATTTCTGGGGATAAATATTAATAATAACTTATTTTGGAAAACTCACATAGAGGAAATGCTACCTAAATTATGTCCTGCATGTTTTGCCATGAAATCAGTGAAACCATTCGCCTCTCAACAGATGTTAAAAATAATATACTCTTCTTACTTTCATTCCATAACGTCTTATGGGGTAATTTTCTGGGGGCATTCATCACTTGGGATAAAAGATTTTAGACTACAGAAAAGAATAATAAGAATTATGACAGGGAGTAGAAATAGAGACTCATGTAGAAAATTATTTACAAGTATGGAAATCCTCCCTCTTCCCTCCCTGTATATATTTCTTCTTCTACGATTTGTTATAAAAAACAAGGACCTATTTACCACAAACATTAATTTTCATAACCTTTGTACTCGACAACATCATAATTTTCATCAGCCTTCTACCAATTTAAAGAAGTATCAGACTGCAGTGTACTGCATGGCCATAAAGATATTTAATAGTCTACCTTCATATATAAAAAACGAGTTTACTAATCCCACAAAATTTGTAACTTTGGCAAAAAATTTCCTATGTGAAAATTCATTTTACTCACTGGAAGAGTACTTTAATTCTGTACGACATAAGGATTACAATACAATGTCATTAAATTATAATGTATTATATCTGAATCCTTTGGACTGTGAACAGAGATATTTAGCTAATTTTTAAACGTTGTTAAATACAGCATATTTACTATGTACATATAAGTCTTTGGGCAATAATTTTAGTTATCCTTTTTCATTCTTATACTATAGTATCCTTTTATCACTTTACATTGTGACTGAATATCCTTAATTCGTGGTAGTGTGAACAATGATTCTCAGTCAATTTTAAAATTTTCAAACATAGCATAATACACTATGTGTATATAAGGCAATCAAGAATGGGCTCAATTGAATTGTATGATTTACTTTATGATATATTTTATGATATAATTATTTTTATCTACATTACTGACAAACTCTATATCCTATAGGTTGATTTACCTTGTATGGATTGACAGAATGCATAATAAATGAATGAATGAATGAATGAATATAATCGCTCATGCTGTTACCACATGGCGTAGACTGGTCCCTGAGCTTAAAACCCGATCAAGAGAATACAGAAAATATCTTACTGCCACGACAAACAGTGTTAGAGAACTTGAATAAAGGTTGACCAACTAGATGACACTTGCTTTATTATCTACTGCTCAACATGTTTCAGACGTTAATACATCCATCTTCAGGACCTTGCGACTATTTGTTGTGTTGTGTAGGCTGACTTGAGGCTTGCTGGTGTTATGTAGCGGGATTGTCTGTTGGTGATGTGGTATCCGAGTGTAGGCTGAACCACATCACCAACAGACAATCCCGCTACATAACACCAGCACGCCTCAAGTCAGCCTACACAACA
>Ga0131853_10010902_pt1 | contig 16612 bp, 15 predicted proteins | sample TergutLab28metaG_FD_92764 | JGI IMG/M metagenome (GOLD analysis project Ga0131853, IMG submission 92764) | Labiotermes labralis P1 segment gut microbial communities from Petit-Saut dam, French Guiana - Lab288 P1 (version 2) (version 2) | ecosystem: Host-associated > Arthropoda: Insects >...
AACAGACGAAAAGTGTTTATAGATGAGTATTTTAAAAGCAGTTTTAAAGCCTGAAAATCCTAAATTTTGTCCTTTACTCAATTTTTGGGGTGAAATTATCCTAAATTTTGTCCTTTAAGCCCATTAAAACATCATCATTGGGAGTGATCTTCCCTCCTGTCGTGCATTTTCTCTCATCCTTGTGATTCCGTTTTCTCGTGCTTTGGCTGCACCAGTGGCATCGCCATAGCGCTCCAAAAGTGTAGCCTTAACGTCGTAATATGCTGCTCTTGTTTGTTCGCTTGTCGTGCTTGCAATAATTTTATTAACAAGTGCGATTGCTCTTTCTTGAGTTGGTCTGTCGGTAACTCTGACAAGTCTGCTTAACTGCCGCATAGTGAAACCATCTCTTGCTCTTCCTTGTAGCAAATTGTATTTCAACATATCTTCGAAACTGTTAATCATACTTGCAAAATCTTCACGTTGGGCGTAACCAATCACATATAACTGAAAAATAGCAGAAGATGCCTCAACAATATTGGCAGTTTTTAAAAATTGCAGTAACCTATTGTATCCTTCTTTGTCAAAATCTGCAGATGGGACGGTATCCCTGTTCATAAATCTGTTGGTAGCAGATTGAAGAGAAGATGCCAGTTTCCGGTTCACCCTATCAGCACCCAATTCTCTACCGAATTGTGTTTGGTTGGCGAAAACCTGTTGAATAAGATCTGAAAACGGGTCGTTTACGTGTCTTTCCAACAAAGCCCAATGTTCTTCCTCCATTAGTTGCTCATTTGTGAAACCGTAGAGAAATTCCGACACAAGTCTGGTTTGTTCTTGCCTCATACCGGCTCTCCCAAGAGCGGCCAAAAATGGCTGTAGATCCTCTAATGTTTTATCGCTATTTTCGAACCGTATGCGGAGTACTCGCAAGCTTGCATCTTCTCCTGCACCAAGTGCTATTTCTGCTTGTTCGATTAGAAATTCGGCATTTCTCACACCAGCTATACGATGAATAATATCCCCCGTTCTTGGGTCTATCCACATCAATGTTGGAACAGCCGATACACCGTATCTATCTCTAAGCATAGATCCCTGTCCTCTATCAATATCAAAATTTGCATTGATAAAGTTTTGGTTAAAGAAATCGGCGACTTCATCTCTCGTAAATATATCTCTTGCTAACACTCTGCATGGACCGCACCATACAGCAGTCATGTTTAAGAAGACATATTGACCCGTATTTTGGGCTTTTTCCAAAATGGCCTCCCAGGTTTTTGTTTCGTTTTCGAAGGTTATGCTTCGATTCTGTGCTACGATTGTTCCGTACACGCCAAGGCATAGTAGAATGCCTACATAGATTTTTTTCATAGTTGTATAAATTTTATTGTGTTTTCAAACTTTGCAAAGATACAGAAAATATTTTGATTTTTCGGATAAGCTTTTTTCTTTGTTTCTATGGTTAAAGTCCAATTGAAACATGACCATTTGTATTGATATATTCACGCTAGCAGCATCTCCGCCACGTGCTGTTATTACTCCTCCGTTTATAACAATATTCCCTCCTTCGTTGTCTAATGAACCGCCAATACCTGCTGCATTCGGGAGCCCTACAGAGTTAGCTGTTACTCTTAAGGGTAGTTTTTTTACCTCTGTCAACTCTATAGTGTCTTGACGTGAAGTGATAACACTATTTTGTGTTGTTCCGGATTTCACAAGCCCCAATACAACCGTTAGAGTAACAATAATTGCCACCCTAATAGTAGTTTTTGAGGTTATTTTCATAGTGTATGTATTTAACTGTTTATTAGTCGGCTAACTGCCCTTAGTTCTGCGGTCTTAAAACCGATTCTTGCCGAAAAATGTTACCAAATAGGTCTAATGCTGCTTGTCCCACTGCAATGAACGGTTCCGGATATTTAAATCCGGTGTCCTTGTGGATTAGGTCGCCATTACCGTTAATAAATAAATAGGATGGAAACGCTCGTATACCATATTTGGTGGCTATTTCAGAATTATTGCCTCTGGTAAAGTCAACTCTTAAGCAAATAAAATTTTGATTAAAGAAGTCGGCGACTTTGTCAACGGTATATACCTGCATTGCCATTAGTCTGCAAGGGCGACACCACTCCGTATAAGCAGAAATAAATATCATTTTATTTTTTTCTCTTGCCATGACAAGAGCTTCCTCAAATGAAATATCCTGAAATTCAATTGCACGAGTATTTGCCCTTTGTTTTGCCGCATCGGCTATTGATCTTTCCGCTAATATGCGAAGCTGAGAGGATGGGTTATCCCCTGCCAGTAAGCGATGCCAATTAGAACCCTGTAAAGGCACCCCGTATTCAGTGTAAAAAACTATGCAAGGGAACATCCTACCATGGAGATGCTCACGAAAATAACTGTTTACTTCAGGTTGCGACATGTCTATTCCCAAGAGTATGAAATTTTCCTTTAAATATGCAACAAGTTCCTTGTCTGACAATACCTGCTCCATTGCTTCCCTGTCTCTAGTGGCATGTACCTCCGGTTGCGAGCGATATACGTTCACAAAAATGATTTTACCTTTTTCGCGAGCTTGTTTTTGAGCTTCGTAAAAAGTAATGTTTTGAAATTCTACCTGCGAAACAAGTGTGGCAGGTAGAAAGAGTAATGCAATAAGAATTTTTTTCATCATGCTTGTTGTTAAATGAATAAAAATAGGTTCAAGATTAGAACAAAATGCTAATCTTGAACCTATTTTCTACTATACTAACGCGTTAGCCATCCCATATCAGCTATTCTACCAAATCCGGTGTATGTTCTTCCTTCTCCAAGTATTGAGCCACTTACTTGATCCACTCTGAATTGGTGAACAGAACCTGTTTGAGTGTTCTCGTTCCAAGTGCCGATATGGATAAGTTCGAATAGATTTAACATCCCAAGCGTAGCGTTAGTTCTACGTGCGTTATTGTAAAATGTTTGTAATCGTATAGTGGTTATCACCTCTCCCGGCGGGGCTGTCCAAGCAACCTCTGTACTACCATCTAAATATCTAAAGATATGCAATGTATTTTCCGACGAATAGTAGATAAATATACCGTTCTGAGGAACAGCCATTGAAGATACGTTTGCTATTCCGGGAGCACTACTCATATTATGCTTTCCTCTTGATATGTTTCGGTTTATTCTTCTTGGATCGTCAACTGATACGCCAATGTTAAGTTGCGGGTGCGGATCAGATGCTGCCACTGCATGAAAATTGGCAATAAGAAGCCAATGGTTACCTCCATCACGCATAATTGAGTAGGTGTAAGTAGATGGATGAGCTCCAGCCACCGGAGCACCCCTACCGTGTCCAAAATCAGACATAAGCAATTCCATTCCTACGTCGTTTACATCGAAATAATTTTCCTGGTCTTGAGCAAGAAAAGGACGAAGATGCATCGCACCCATTGGCAAACCAAGAAATCGTTGATAAGTTTGATCATATACCACAGCTTCTAATGCTGTAGAAAAATTTTGTATTAAAGCCAATTTTCCGTGAGTCAATCCTACCAAATCCGGGTCTGGCAAGCGTGGAAGGCCAAACCCAGAAACGTTTCTAGTCATGGCACCCATCATCTGGAGATTACAAGTATGAACTCTATTGTTAATAATTGCAACATCTCTCATCGAAGGACCGGCATTTAGGGCATTTAGTCTTTTTACAGGAGCATTACCCCATGTGAGTTCCTCAAATGTGAACCATGTTTCAAAGGTCATGTTATTTACTGCCACCATATCATTTTCAGACGCAATCAACACATGGTGTGGCGCTAACCCACTCTGAGAGTGAATAATCCCTATCGGTCTTCCGCTTAATAGCTCTCCATTAGCGAAAGAGAATATATCCAAAAGAACACGTTCTTCCGTAATACCCCTCGTTATCCAATCGTTTGCAATCACTCCAACATCCGTGTTTCCGTCACGCTCGTAGAGTATCATCCATCCGGACGGGATCCCACCCTCTATCGTTAGCCTGAATCTAATATATTCTTGCAGTCCGGTTTCATTATGAGTAACAACGAACATTAATACACTTGCTCCCATTGGTAATCCAATAATAGCATCTAAAGCGATAGATTCTCCAAGTGTATCTCGCCAGTTTTCAGGTGTATTAATAACTCCTTCGCCAAAAGCAATCCAGCGAAAGCTAAGTAAGGGATTGTTTTCATCTACTTCCACCCCATTGAGGAGTACTCGTGGTGTAATTTGAAGTGTGTTGCCTCGCTCAATAGTAATAGCAAGATCCTCCCCCACACCTGTTCCTGCGATATCGATAGTTACTCTGTCCAATTCGATATAATCGTAATTCCCTTTATCCGGAAAACACTGGGTAAACAGAAGCGAGATTGAGATCAATAAGACTATGCTTAAAATTTTATGAAATGTTTTCATTTTACTTTGTTTTTATTTGATAAGCTATTTTACTTTGTTTTTACAATGGAATTGTTATTCGTACTCCATTTTCATCCCTCAAATAATTAGGGGCTATGGAAGCGTTGAGTTCCTGCAAAGCTATTATAGCCAAGTCTTGCATTCTGCGTGCTTCCGCCATCATAACTATGCGTTGAGGGGGCAGGATCGGTTCAGCATTAAGTTGTGTTACGCTGTTACTATTGAAAAACCTGAAATCAATAGGCCCTATCACACTCTCTAAAAATTCATGCTTTACTCTACTGTATGGTCCAAATCGATTTGCGAGTGGCCACCACCATGTTGTTCGATTTTGCCATGAATCGTACCATCCTGCCGGTCTTCCGTCAACAGCACTATTTGTTAAATTTATATCTAAACGAGAACGCTCAGCCAAGCCATACACGAAATGAGGGTTTGGAGCCATACGGAATTGCACAAATCCATCTTCTTCTATGAATCCATCAAAATTTTCCGGCGTGATGATGTCAAAAGAAAATGAGTACTGACGCTCTCTGGCCGGCAGCGTAAATGTCCCCATCGTAAAATCAATTTTGTTAGAATCTCCTTCTGTAGGTACTAAGGTAAAGACTCTATCATAATCCACCGGTAACCCAATAATTCGCACACTGAATAGGATCTCGGCAGGACCAGGTAGTAGAGCGCCAAAATCATGAGTAATCTCGTTAAAAACATTTCCCGTCATCCCACCAAACCAAATATTTAGGCCAGGCTTCGCTTCAGTGTCGAATAGAGGTACCTCATTTTGCTCGCAACTTGTCAAATTAAAAAGGAACAAGCAAAGTATTACTAATTTAATCTTTTTCATAATATAAATTGTTTTTATAGAGTTATTAATTTCTGTTATCTTGTCTGTTTGCACCCTCCCTTTCAGCTATGGGTAGCGGGAATATGTAGGCGTTCAGCTCAACTAAATCATGTGCAGCAAGGCGAATGATTGGTCTGTTTTGGCGTTTGTGGAAGAACCATAGTTGTCCTTCACCCAAGAATTCTCTGCGAACTTCGTTGGCAAGTATGCCATAAAAAACCTCTGGGGTGAGAGCTGGGTCTGTTAGAAGATGATCACCTAAGCCTCTATGCCTTCTCACCTCATTCAGTGCATCTAAAAATGGTAAGTCCCGCTCAAATTGAGCTTCTGCTAAAATAAAGTACATTTCAGGCAGTTTAATCATTGGCATTCTATTGCGATAAAAAGCAGTTGTTGCTGCCGGAGGTAGAGCAAATTTCTGTAAAATAGAATTTGTAGCATTTGGGATAAAAAGGTTAACAAATCTCCAGTCAAGAGGTGCCTCTGATGCTCCTCCAAAGTATATGTTCTGTAGAACACCTGTCGTGGTTATTTGAAGTAAGTTTCCTGCTCCGGCAGTAAAAAATTCTGTGTGAAGTTCATTCATATTGTTTACCTCCAACCCCCAAAGTTGCTCATGAGCTCCTGTGCGGTCGTGCAACTGCATGCCGGCCAACGTAGTCCATCGAAATTTACCGGCATCAGCGGCATCGATAACTTTTTGTGCATGAAGAGCGGCATTCGGAAAGTCTTGCATCCAAAGGAAAGCACGTGCTTGTAGTCCTCTTAAAGCGTAGTAATTAAGACGTCTTGTGCGATTAATCAACCAGCCATTGTCGTCCATCACGGTAATTACTTGTCCTGTATGAATAGGATCAACCTTCAGATATTCTGCTGCTAAAGCGAAATCTGCCAACACTCTCTCCATAGCTTCCCACACCCTAAGTTGCGGAGATTGTAAAGGTCCATAAACCGTAACGTATGGTATTGACGGACGATTCGGATCAACTGCAAAACTTGCACCAAAGAGTCTCAACAGGTCAAAATGTAGAAACGCCCGCAAAGCAAGGACCTCACCTTTGATGATTTCATAGTTTATTCCCGTGAAAAGATGCTGCCTATCTTCAAGCATTTCCAAGATCACGTTGACATTTGCAATGGCGTGATACGTTCTTCCCCAAATACTATCTATTCGCCTAACTACAGATGTAGCATAAAAATCATAATTTGCCTCACCCCAATATCTAGCAGCATTTGATGTTGGGGCGTTCCATTCTTGTGCTAATGTTCCGAGCATCCCAAAGCGTAATTCTACTGCATAAAGATCTCGATCTGTCAATATAGAGTAAACTCCGGCTAGAGCCGATTTGAAACCTAATTGGTCTGAAAAAAGCACAGTGTCTCTAATTTGAGATCTTGGCTGCACATCAAGCCAATCAGAGCAAGATGCAGTGCTTATGGTTATTGCTAGAAAAATAACCCAAATACGTGTTATATTATATTTTTTCATGGTTATACGGATTTAAAAGGTTGCAGAAAGAGAGAAAGAAAATGTTCGGGCAAACGGAAAGGCTAATCCACGCTCAATTCTTACGGTTGATAGTCTAAACACATCATCCATGCTGAACGAAAATCTCAGTCTTTCCAAACCTAATTGCCTAATGTTGAGATGCCTAAAGTCGTAATATGCAGTTAGCGCTGCTAATTGCAATTCATTGTCTCTCTCAACAAAACGGGTGGTTGGGCGAGTAATGGTTGGAGTAGCCGTAATGCGTCTGAAATATGCGTGGTCGTTAGGGGCATTCCAAGTTTCTTCGAATACCCTTCGGTCAACATTCCATGCTATATTCACATTTTCTACACGTTCAACAAGGGTTTGATTGTAGATGTAGCCACCCCATCTGTATCTAAACGTGGCAGATAATCCAAAGCCCATATATTCTCCAACAATCCCAAATGTTCCTCTGAATCTTGCTCTGCTGTTTCCTGCTACAATTTGATCGCGTGGATCCCATACAAATGTCTTTTCTCCGTATCTATTCACAAAAATTTCATTGCCGGTTGCCGGATCTATTCCCAACGATTGAACGGCCCAAATAGCGTCCATGGATTGTCCTTCCGCAAAACGTATTAACGGTGCTCTTAACATCGCTGTATCTGTGGTCCCATCCTGTGCATCATTGTGACTCTTCAACGCATCTGCAATCTCTCTCAAAACAGAGGTGTTATGTGCAATAGATCCGACAAGCGTTACGTGGGCATGTCTTGCCGGGTTTGTGAAGGCCCGCCAACTAACTGTCGCATCAAAACCCCTGTTTTCAACTATTCCTAAGTTTTCTACAAACGAAGGAAAACCTACTGACGGAGGCAGTGTAAGGTCAATCAAGAGGTTATTGGTCGTATTCATATAGTAGTCGAAACGAATGTTAATGGTTCGAAACAAGGTTGCGTCTATACCAATGTTACGCTCGATCACTTCTTGCCAACTCAAGTTGTTGTTAGCCAAGGCCATTAAATAGGCACCTGCAATGTTATCATAAACCCTGTCTGCAAAGAAATTGAAAGTTCTTATTGCTTGAAATGGGTCAAATTCTTGACTTCCCGTAGAGCCAAGAGTACCTCTTAGTCTTAAACTTGTAATAGCTCTATTTCCTCTCATAAACGATTCATTATGGATGTTCCAGCCCAATCCGAGCGACCAGAATGTACCCCATCTGCTGTCTGCTCCAAATACCGAGGATGCATTTCTGCGAATGCTGACATCTGCCAAGTAGCGGTTGTCAAACGAATAGTTGGTTGCACCAATGAAACCAACTTCGCGTGTAATGAATTCTGATCCAAAAGGACGACCGTTTTCTTGATATCGCAACGCAAAGGTAATAAAATCAACACGGTTATTCAAAAAACCTTCGGCTCTCATCCCTGTGTTATCGCCAACATCAGACATCAAATTCCAACCGGCATTGGCAAAAAGCAAGTGAGGTCCCCACTGCCTTGAGTAACTTGCCATAATGTCCGTGCTGATGGTTTGACGAGTCCCGTTAGAGATCGAGTATGAACCGCGTCTAAAAAAGTCATCGCCTGTCCACTCGGCAAAACTCGTGTGATCGCCGGGGCGAAAATTTTCACCTCTATTGTTTCTGTGCGTAAATCCAAAACGTCCGGTAAGTCTCAAATCTCTCATAGCTTGCCATTCAACAAAGAGTTGTTCTCTAATTTCCGCAAATCTAGTAAAGTTCTTTGTCCCAATACTTGCGTCCCACAGAGGATTGTAGAATGTTTGCCCCATAAAAGTTCCAAGGACTTTTTCCAAATTTCCATATTCGTCCCATGGCGTCCAATATGGATTAAGTCGCGTATATTCTGTAAAACTTCCATAAGGCGAATTGTTTGCCGTATTAAACGTAACGCTGAGTATATTTCTAAAGGTCCAATTTCTGTAGCGATATGAAAGATTTATGGCTCCGGAAATTGTTTCTCGATTGGAGCCTTTCATAACACCTGCAACGTTATTGTACGAAAAATCAACACCGTATCTCATAGCCGGATCGCCACCTTCAATACGGAACGAATGCCTTTGTCCGACACCAACACGCAAAGGTTGTGAAAGCCAATACGTGTCCACACCTCTCCTAACTTCTCTTAACAATCGATTGTACTCCTCTAAAAGTGTTTGTTGAGTCTGGTATCTCAACGAATGAAAACGTCCGGCATTCCATTCAACTTGCAACTTTTCTTCAGCATTAGTTAAATTGTAAGAACTCAAATCGGGAACCGTTATATTCAAATCGCCGGTATAAGTTATTCTTAGGTGTCCTGCTGTTGGGAGTAATGTTTCAATAACGACAACACCATTTGCAGCACGTGAGCCATAAATGGCTTTTGCCGCCGCATCTCTCAAAATCGTAACAGATGCCACTCTATTCATGTCTAAATCAAAAACTTGCTGTGCAGTAGCGATAAACCCGTCAAGAATGAACAACGGTTGGTTCGGGTTTCTTTCAGCCTCACGATCGGTCAAACCCGGAAGAGAGGTAGCACCCCTAATCATCATGTCCGGTATCATGTTTGGATCTGAACCGAAAGCAAGATCTTCGGTAATGATGAACGAAGGGTCTAAAAGTGACAAACTTGCTAAAATGTTTTGATTCCCGACACGCCTCAATTCTTCTTGAGATACAGTCAGGGCACTTCCCGTAAAACTTTCCCTTTGTCGGGTAAACATACCGGTGATTACTACTCCTTCAAGCATGGCAGCAGATGTTCTCATTCTTATTTCCATAGGTCCTGAGAAATCCGCAGGAAGCTCTACTTCTTCGTAACCTAAAAATGAGAACATAAGTACAGCATCCGCAGGGACAGAGAGTGTAAACTGCCCTTCAACATTGGTTACCGTACCGATAGTGGTTCCTCTCACTTGTACCGTTACAAGTGGCAGTGTTTCATTTGTAGCATCATCAACGACAGTTCCTGTAACTGTTCGTGTTTGTGCAAAAATACCTGTGGCAAATAGCGCAAATAAGGCCAAAAGCAATGTTTTTCTGGAATGTTTTTTCATACGTAGATATATTTGATTGGTTATTTTTGTTAAGGACACCACAAAAGTACAAACAAAAATACAAACAAACAAACGAACATTGTCCCAATACGCTTATTCGGACAAAAAAAGTGTCTTAATGCTTAAATCCGAACAAAAAGGACTACAAAGTATCTACCCATCATTTGTTTAGTACAAAAAATTTAGATCATAGCCCTTACTATCCCGCAATCGGTTCTTGTGTATAACATTCGACGAATGGGGTCGAAAGCAAAATTAACAGCGTCTTGATTCACTTGAAGAACACGTACAAAATTCCCTTCCCAATCGAATACGTTTATCGTTCCTGAAGTTCGCTTACCTTCAAATTCCACCATCACATAAATATAGTAATCGTCCACTTCCAAATTTTTATAATGAAATACATTCTTTGCCTGATCCGATACTACGCGGTTTAAATCAGGTGAGTCTTTTGTGGCGATGGATTTAAATTCTCCTGATTCAAAGTCAAGTATGTCAACTCGTCTCAGAAAAAGCATTACTTCGGCAAGTTTGCCTCTATCAGACTTTATTGCCGCGTTCGAAACCAGAAGAAAATGAGGCCCGGGAAAGTCCCATTCTCCGCTTGCTTGAAAGTTGCTATACAGTTTGTGTTTTCTAATCGTTTGTCCTGTTACATAATTGAAAACGTGCCAGCTCGAAGAGACAACGTTGTTTGGCGAGAGTTCGTAAGGCTGTACATACGTTATTAGCAAGCTATCGTTAAGTACAAAGAAAGTTCCCTCCCCAAAAGAATAGGGTCATGTGCGGAAAACACTAACATTCCACCAAAGGCGTACATAACACCCAAAGGGGCCCCTCTACTACTACGTAACCTTGTAAAATTTCTTCAGCACGGTGTCTGGGATGCTCCACTGTAACTGCTTGTCCATAAAAAGCGAGTTCTTGACCAATGGCTTGGTTTGATGCTAAAGTCAGCATTGCGAAAATAAGGATATGTTTAAAGCCCAATTGAAACATGACCGTTCTCATTGATATTTATTCGTGTTTCCCCATCAAATATTACAATTCTGCCGGAAGCACCACCCCTACCGCCAACACCACCCGTGTCCCCGTCTCCTGCTCCACCGTTAGCTCCCTGTCCGATTCCATCACTATTACGACCTCCAGCAGTACCAAATGTTATAGGAAAATCAATTACAGTATGGCCATCAGGGCAAGAGCGACTACTAATGCCCCAATTACCGCCGCCGCCGCCGCCACCACCGATACCGGCACCTCTACCGCCGCCGCCAGAAAAAGACGTCGTCATCGGTTTGCTATCTCTATAACCACCAAGATCTTCTGAAATTGCTTCCACAAAAGCTCTGCTATCAATAGTTACGATTCCACCGGGACCACCGGAAAAACCATGTAGAAAACCATTGTTACCAATCCCTGAGCCTCCGGCACCACCACCACCACCGATGCCAGCACCGGCTCCACCACCACCACCACGACTATTACGATGCATATCGAAATCATTCTGTCCTGCAGCATTACCGCCAATAGCCCTTACGTTACCACGATTGATAGTAATGTTTCCTCCACTAAAGCCGTTATTGCCTCTATTACCACCACCGCCACCGATACCGGCTCCGGCTCCGGCACTAACACTAGCACCACTCCTGACAGCACTAGCACTTACCCTCCAGCATAATATCCTTACGTCGGCAGCATCTCCGCCACGTGCTCTTATTATTCCTCCGTTTATAACAATAGTGCCTCCTCCGTTGTCTAATGAACCGCCAATGCCTGCTGCATTCGGAAGTCCATTTGCGGTTAGTTGTCCGGTACCTGAAAATTGAGAGTAGATAATCAAAGTATTATCCCCTGTAGCACAAATTCCTCCAAGGCTTGCATCTAAATGGCTCCCATCTGTAAGAATAAGATGAACTGTACCAAGAATCGTTATCCTGCCTTCTGCTATGCGGGTTCCCGTAACACGAACCCAGGTTGTTGTACCCTCAGAGCCAAGTATTGTTTCATTGGCAAACTCAATTATATCCCCATCGTGCCTTTGTAATTTATCATTCGCATTAATGAAATAGGTCTGTGCCGATGCAGAGTCAGTTGCGAAAACACCTCCCAAAATGAGCATAAACATAGTCAAACTCGCACGTGTTTTACTGTTGTAGAGTTTTTTCATACGTAAATATGTTTGATTGTTTATATTATTGGTTTGAACTTGTGCATAGTGCGTTCAAATTAAAGAGCTTCAACATAAATTCTTCTCCTAGAGAGAGGAGGATCATCATTATCGGGAAAACCGAACAGGCGTCGCCCTCTAACTGTCACGGAACGACTTGTAGCTGGTAATTGTAAAGATACAGTTGTCATTGTACTACCAGGAGATATTGCCCATGGTGTTCTTCTTCCTCCTGAGTGTATAATATAGCCTTCAGCACCCTCAGAAAACGGCGGTGGAAAAGATCCCGCGGAGGTTATGGCTAATCTAATTTTAATCTGTGTCACTATATTTCCTTCGCGTGCAAACACGTCACAGGATCCATGTGTTCCGTTTGATGGCAAACTGAAAGAGCAAAAAGACGGACCACCAGGATCACCAGGACCGCTGCCGCCAGGGGGGAGAGCACCGCCGTCATCAAGAATACAAACCGCCCCCCCAAATCCAGATAAACCGTGGTCGCAAACATATCCCGGCGGACAACAAGTGAGGCAATCAAGGCAAACGTTAGCGTCCTCATGCGGACAACAACCAACAGTTCCATATTCATCAAGGCAAAAGCATGTTTGTCCTGGACCACACCAATAATCTGGGCAATGAGTACCCGGAACACATGGAACGTCTGGGTTACCACCACCAGGGGGACCTCCGTCGCCATCATCAGGAATACAAATCGGTCCCCCAAATCCACGTAAACCGTGATCGCAAACATATCCTGGCGGGCAACAGTGGAGGCAGTCAAGACAAACGTTAGCGTCCTCATGTGGGCAACAACCAACAGTTCCATATTCATCAAGCCAAAAACATGTAGATCCAGGTGGACACCAATAGTCAGGGCAACGAGTACCCGGAACTCCTGTCTTCATCCCAACAATATGGGGATCCATAGCACGACAATCTCTTACTATCGGAGCACCCGGGATCCACCTCATTCCAGTAATACGAGGATTCACAACACCACAACGTCTTATTATCGGGGTAGCAGGTAAAATATGACGAGGTTCATCTTGGAGCGAAGCCCAATACGGTTCTGGATAATTGCGTGTAGAGGTAGTACCAGGTAAAAAAGAAGAGGCATCAAGTGAAAAAGAAGTCAGCTGAGTCCTATGAAAAACAATACTGTCTATTTTTTCTACAGGAATCTCCAATACAGATTCCCGCATGTGGATGAACATTGTGTCATTGTCATGTGCAAAAACGCCTAGCGACAAGGCGATTGCAAAAACGGTGGTAATGATTTTTTTCACAGTATTATTGTTTTACGATTTGAAATGATTGTACAGTTTGTCCGTTTCGAATGATATGCAGAACATAAACACCTGCACGGAAATTATGCATATTGATTCGGGTTGTTTCGGAACGAATTTGGTCGGATACTAATTCCCGTCCCAACATATCAAAAAGTCCAAAATTCAAGCCTTGCGGGTTTTGAACAATCAGCGTTAATTCGTCTCTCACAGGATTGGGGAAAACGATAATTTTGTCGTCGAAGTTCACAGCGACAAAATCTGTCGTTGTGAATTTAATGAACGACAAATTTTGAACATCGGTTAATTGAAATATTGTTCCTTGAATGGTCATTGTTCCATTGCCGAATGTAATTCTTGGGCTTTCGACAATTGAAAACGCAATCCGTTCACCGTTTATCTGCTGAACGTAAAGATTTTGGGCTTGCAGGCAAGTTGTTGCCAACATGAGTATAGTTGTCGGTAAAAATATTTTCATAGCTTATATGTATGTTTGTAGGTGAGCCGAAAGGACACCACAAAAATACAACCAAACAAACAAATAAACAAATAAACATTGTCCCAATACGTTTATTCGGACAAAAAAAAGATGTCTTAGTGTCTATATTTGAACAGAAAGGACTACAATGTATCTATTCGTCAAGCACTTTCTGTAAAGATTTTACATAAAAATTCGGGCTTACACCGGTAACCTCTTTAAATACCTCATAAAAAGTACTTCGAGATTTAAAGCCAACTTCTAAGGCAACGGCTTCAATCGTATGTCTCGCTATGTGAGGTTCCGAAAATAGACGTTTGGCTTCCTTAATTCGATAACCGTTTAGAAGTGAACGAAAATTTTTCTTCAATCCCATGTTAATGACTTGCGATACGTACGTGCTGTTGGATTGTAATAATTCGGCAAGTTTGTCAATAGAAAATTCGGCATCGCAGATAATAGAGGTATCTTCCATGATATCCAAAATTTTATTTAGGAGTTCTTCTTGCATTTCTTCCGTAAGTGGGCTTTTTCGATATTTTTTTAACCCGGCATCCGAATGATTTTTCTGAAGCTCTGTGATTTCGAAATTCTTCTCAAATAACACGTCATAAGCCTTATTTAGCTTTCTTTTTTGAAGAAAAACAAATATCGAATACAATACCACTACCAACAAAACACCTAAAACAATCAGGAGAATAATTTGTTGGAAATAAATTGCATGCTCCTTAATTTGCTGTTGAATAACAAGTTGTTCGTTTTTTCGGCTCGTTTTCATCGTTTCATACAACTGCTGTAGCTGACTAACCTCTGCAAACCGTCCAATATTGATGAGCGAGTCTTTTAACTTCGTGTATCTTTTCAAGTGCTTATATGCTCCTGCCATACGTCCGGAAGATCTGTCTATTTCCGATAAAATCAGATAATTTGCCATCAAAACTTCCAATAAATTATGTTCTGTCGCAACAGCAGTTGACAAATTAGTGTAGAACAACGCAGAATCCGTTTGATTAATCTCGAAATACAACCTTCCCAAATTTGATAAACTCCTTGCTTCTATTCGTGCATTTCCTGCTTTTCGAGCTTCAATTACAGACTTGTAGAAATAGTGAAGTGCCAAATCAAAACTATCTACTCTTTCGTAAAGAGTACCCATACCTGACAATATGCAGTATAAAACTGCATTGTCGTTTTTTCGACTGATTTTTAGAGCTTTGTTGAGAAAATAAAATGCAGTGTCTGTATTTTGCTCAACAGCACCTAAATTATTCAATATACGCACCAAAAGCGATGCGTCTGTGGCTAATTTTAAGGCTCTAAGATTATATGACTTGGCAATATCGTGTCTATTGAGTTCAATATAAACAAATCCGAGGTTGTAATAGATTTGAGAGATAAGTGCTGTATATCCGGCATCTTCGCATAAAATTAACACTCTTGTCCACAACTCGTGGGCCGTACGAAGATCATGTCGATGCGTATGGATAATTGCAGATCGGTTGTATGCCTGAAAAACTTGCTCAATTGTTGCATTTTGGGAATGATTGTTGATAAACAGGCTATAGTAGGTCAAAGCAAGATCAAGGTTGTTTTGAAAAAAATGATAGTTAGCATTATCCAAAAATTGTTGCGGACAAAGATCCTCAAAAATAAAACGATCCTGTTGAGCCTGGATAGATTGAAAAAGCACACCCTCTCTTCCTGTGAAAGTTAGGATGCAAAAAAACAAGGCAAGTACTATGAAACGTATTTTATTCATTGGGTTGATACAGAATTCTTCTGACAGATATAGTCCCGCTGTGCAAAAATACGAAAAATTTCCTAAATATACAACAAAAGAATTGCTCAAACGAAATAAAATTCGTATCTTTGCAAAAAGTTTGGTTATGAACACGCAAATCTTTGAACAAATCCGCCAACTCAAACGGGAAATCATGCCGAACGAAAAGCTTATTCTTTTCGGTTCGCAGGCTCGTGGCGATGCCCGTCCCGATTCGGATTGGGATTTGTTAGCGGTAGTTGATAAAGAGAAGCGGAATTTTAGTGAAGACTTCGATAAATATGCTTACCCTTTTGATGAACTGGGGTTGAATTCAGGAGTGTGTATCACAACAATAGTACGCACAAAAAAAGACTGGGAATCAAAACCATCACTCCTAAAATATAACGTTGAACGAGAAGGAATAGAAATCAAATGACACAAGACGAACGAAACACATTAGCTGAAATACGTATTCAACGAGCTAAAGAAACTCTATTAGAGGTTAAAGATAATGTTGAGTTAGGGCATTGGCGCTTAGTTGCCAATCGCTTGTACTATACCTGTTTTTATGCGGTAATCGCTCTGCTTGTGAAAAACAAAATCAATGCACACACTCACGCAGGAGTAATAAACCAGTTTGGTTTGCATTTCATTACAACTGGTCTGATAAGCAACGAGCAAGGAAAATTTTACAAACAACTTTTTAATCTTCGTCAAGACGGCGATTATGAAGATTGGATTCAAATTGATGAACAAGATGTTTTACCTCTCGTAGAACCCACAGAAGAATTTATCGCAACGATTGAAAAATTGATTTCATTGCCGTAGTCGGAATCGGAAAAAACAAACTCATAAAAACTCTCTGAATGTCGAAAATTCCGAATCGAAATTTCACACAGTTCCTTACAGTATCTCGCTGTAAATCTGTGCGTAAGACTGTGTGTAAAGAATCAAAATACAATTAAAAATCAAATAAATAAGGTTTGAAATTCAAATCTTTGCAAGGCAAAATCCACCGAAAATTAAATAAACTGAATAAATATGAAAGCAATCCAAAATCAAAACTTCAACAACCAAAAAGTCCTCGTGCGTTGCGATTTCAACGTGCCTTTGCATAAAGAAACTCGTGAAATTACT
>Ga0131853_10010903_pt1 | contig 16612 bp, 9 predicted proteins | sample TergutLab28metaG_FD_92764 | JGI IMG/M metagenome (GOLD analysis project Ga0131853, IMG submission 92764) | Labiotermes labralis P1 segment gut microbial communities from Petit-Saut dam, French Guiana - Lab288 P1 (version 2) (version 2) | ecosystem: Host-associated > Arthropoda: Insects >...
AAATATCCTTTGTGTTGCCAGGGGGGGTATTGATGTTGTTGAGGGAAAATGTGAGCGTACTGTAAGGGGGGGGGGGGGGTGATAAAGAGTTGTAACATTTTTTTGGGTAAAAAATAGGCGAACACAGCTTTGTGGGCAGGTGTATTAGAGCCAAATGCAGCTGGACAAACCTGTTGAATGCACTTCAGGAGGCTATCCATTACTCCTTTATAAAAATCTGCATTTACTGTTTTTCCATCCGGTACGAATTCTTTGTGCTCTGCGCCTTGAGAGTCGAAAAAATTATCAACATGGTTTGATGCGAGAACTTTGGATTTCAGTTTCTTTGGCTGAGGGGATGTCTCACCAACCCATTCAGAACTCCGTCACTTTGTTTCAGGGTCATAGACAAAACACCAGGTGTCATCTCCTGTAATAATTTTGTTAAAAAAATTTTTGTCTGCATCTGCCATCACGATAGTGTCTTGACAAGATGTGACTCAATCTTCCCTTTGGTCAGGTGTCAAGGAATGTGGAACAAAATGTGCACACAACTTCCTTTTTTCCAAATCCTCTTTCAGAATCTGAAGAACTACAGTCTTGTGGATGTTCAAAGATTCTGCTATCATTCTTGATGCGATTCGACGGTCATTTTTGACCAAATCAGTAACAGCAACAATGTTCACCACAGTTCGAGTCGATTTTGGATAGCCACCTCTCTCGTCATCTTCTACCAGCTCCCTTCCATCTTGAAATCGAGAATGCCACCTAAAAACGTTTGATCAGTTCAGAGCCTCATTCCCATAAGCCTTTTGCACCAATACTAATGTTTCTGTCACAGATAGACCAGCTTTGAAACAAAATTTTATGGCAACTCTCCGCTCATTTCTGCCATCCATGACGTATAAAGAAAACTGACTTTACAAGACAAGTTATAACTTGTACACTGTCGAAGATAAACGAAGCTAGGTGTGTAAACGGATGTTGATCGATGGTTCTTAGTTAGTGGGTTGGCCGATTGATCGCTATAGTTCTGTTATTTAAAAAAAATCAGTCCTAAAACTGATGGATCACACCATGTATTTATTTTCATATAATAACTGAATTTAGAGTTTCACACTCACTAAAATGGCACCCACATTAATATTGTTATAAAAATAACAGAAAACACTGAAACACAAAAGTAATGTGTTCACTACACCTTCTTATTCTGTAATTTAATTTGTTCAGTGATTTCATGAGGGAGGGTTAGATTTTTGTTGTTGGCATAAAGATTTGGTTGTTGCAAAAAAGATCACACTTTTTCTAGTAATTAAATTCTGCTACCAAATGCTTTGTGTGTATAATACCATATGTTTTAGGGGAATTTCAATATGTAATTGAAGAATAAAAACCAACTAGATGTCACTTGCTATTTTTATTTTACTTCTTAGATACTCAATGTGTTTCAGGCATTAATATGCCCATCTTCAGGAATTTGCGACTATGTTGTTGAACTACCACATTGGCTGTTTCGTTCTTGGTTTGCTGTGTGTTGGAGTTAGGGTGCGGTTCGGCTAGGGTGGTATCCGGGCTGCCAGCTGAAGCACAACTTCAGCCAACAGCCCAGGTACCACCCTAGCCGAACCGCACCCTAACTCCAACACACAGCAAACCAAGAACGAAACAGCCAATGTGGTAGTTCAACAACATAGTCGCAAACTCCTGAAGATGGGCATATTAATGCCTGAAACACATTGAGTATCTAAGAAGTAAAATAAAAATAGCAAGTGACATCTAGTTGGTCTTTTATTCTTCAACTATCACAATGATGCACGGTCCAATAAACATCAGATTCAATATATAAACTTCCACCTTCCCTTCTAATATGTCTCTGATGCATATAATTTCAACTGATGAAGTTGGAGTACTTGATATGATTTGTTGAGAGCAAAGTGACGTTAAACTGCAGTTCCAACTGAAAGGAATCTTAAAGTGTAAGGATTTTATGTGGAAGATGTGACACTATATTCCTGGTTTCTGACACAGTATAAGGATTTTGCTAAATTCTGTCAGAAAGCCAAGTCATGCATGCTGGTTCCTGCTCCAGCATCAACCTCTAATGTGCCCCACACGGTTGTGGTATTTAAGGGGCACACAGATGAATTTATGGTGTATGGTCTGGCCATCCCCCACCTATCCCAGAGGTTCAGACTACGTGGTCTTCTAAAAGCAAAAGTAGCATGTAACTGCATTGAACATTGTATTCTGAGTCAGTTTGACTGTGTTCTGAAAAGGAAGAGAGAAATCAAGTTAGGGAAATAAATTAATCTTGGGTGTGGTAGTACAAAGCATTTGGTAAATGTGAGTATCCTCATGTACATTTATATTTGTTTATACCAAGAGTTTCTGTATCTGTTCTCTTTCCCATTTTATGCAAATTATTACAACAATACCATTACATTCTCAAATTATGTGCTTACACTTTACAAAAAATTACTCTAGCTGGTAAGAATCCCAAATGTGAAGTAAATCATATTTAGCTTCATAAAATGCCATCGTTAACATTTAATACAAATTTAATACTCTCTTGATCAAAGATTATTTTGCATTTTTTGGGTTTTCTCTTATCTCCCTCTGCATGTTAAGAGACCCACAATATGCAACAGGTGGCATGTGTTTGGCTGGCCCACAGACAGATGTAGACAGGGATGGGGAGTTTCTTGCTTGTTGTGTAGGTGGGTGTTAAAATGTTTTTAATCAAGTTAGTAGTTTATTACATGTTTTGAAACTGAGAATTATTTACAGTAACTTAAGGTGACAAGAAAACGGAGTTATAGTGAGGAATGTATAAGATCTGATGTTTACAAAGTTGACTGTAAAGTAAGACGTAGGAACAGCAATTCTCTTGGTCTAATTACACTTCAAAGTATAGAATAAAAGGTGTCAGTTTTTTATCATAATAAATATTTTGTAGAAGTGTAGTATAGCAATTTCAGTAATGTATGACAACGATGCAGTTATGACTGGTACGTTGTGCCACCAAAGGATCTGGTGTTTAAAAAATTTGTTTAACACTTACACTAGACAAAAATAAAATATTTTATCTTGTCTTCAACTAAATGTAAATGCAGTCACTCTGAACACTTTATGCAGAAAGTATGTAGATTAATTAGTGAACTTTGTGAATGATATTTGCAGTATCGTTACCAAAATGAAATGCCCACACAGCTGGCTGATATGGTGCTGAGGCTTAGCTGAGCCTGTCTGCTACGGTTACAAGGTTAAGATTTGTATCATAATTTCACAGCTTTTGTAAGTTCAACTGCAAAATTTTTATTTTTCCTGACATCAGGGTCAGTGTTATCTTCAGGATGGGTGGTTTTTTACATGTCCATAGCTATTTCTGTTTACTTTGTTTTTCATGACTTTGCACCATACTGTTTGATTTTAAAGAGCTTAAGTCATACACTGGGGGACCACGGTAACACAGTGGTTAAGGTGCTGTGCTACAAATCTGAAGAATGCTGGTTCAATCCCAGCTGGTGTTAGTGGATTTTTCATTGACATAAAATTCTTCCATTCGCACTATGGCCCTGGGGTTGGCTCAGCCTCAAACAGAAAGGAGTACCAGGAGTACTTCCTGGAGGTAAAAGCAGCTGGTGCGTAAGGCTGACGACCTACCACCATCCTGTGCCATTGTCACGAAATCAGGGAACCTTAACTTCCTGGAACCCTCTGGGCCCCTCCAGGCCTGTAACGGGACTGCTTTACCTTTAAGTCATACATTTACTCGACTGTGTACTTCAAGGCAGTAGTTCTGAACTTTGTATGATCCATGGGCCAATGAATGGGCAGTAGTTTTCTGATGTTTGCTCTGTCACCTGGGTTATAAGTTACAAATAAATACAGCTAATCTTACTACCAGCATTTCTAAACATGTTATATTTTGCAGTAAAAAAAAATTATTCCTTTGTATGGTTTAAAACCGAAAATCTTTATGCTAACCCATCTTTGAATATTTCTTACTAAAAAGCATACTAAAGAATTTAAGTTGTCAGGAATTTTTCTTTGGTGAGTAACGATCAGAATGGACGATTGTAATTGGTTTAACAAGAAATGCTTTGTGCAGGAGTTGTTTTTACATTTAACACAGACTGTATGGTCACTAAAATGAACAGTGATAAAGAATTATTTCACTGCTGTGGCAAATATATGTGATAATATGAAGCTAGCTGCATTTTGCAGACCAGCAGTTTTCTATGAACTCTCAGTAGAGAAACACTGCTGCAGTGGGCCAGTCAAAAAGCACCCTTGTGAAACGTAACCCAAGGGACAAACAGCAGTTAATTTAAGTACAGTTGAAGTCTCAAGGATGACAAAATATGTACCAAAAGATTTGAAACAGTTTGAGTTGTTTTCTACAAAGTTCATTTCAATAAATCACCATTACGTGTGTAGAATATTTACCTGTGAGACAGTGAGGATGGGAAATTAATCCCCTAATGTGGGACTAATGTGTTGCCCATACTGTCTTCATCTCTTTTAACATGGTTGCAACATTTTCAAAAGAAGTCTTATGGTACGACTTAGGAAGTTCCTGTACATGCTTATGAAGCTAGAGTGATAGTATTTAATTTTCATTTTCTCCCATCATATTTTTGTATTGTGCAAGAGGATCAGACCCGTTGCTTGGTTGTATGTTGCTTTTCGTTATCAGGGTACAGTTGTATTGTTTTTCTGTATATTTCACATGGCCACAGTCATCATACTCTTCTTTACATCATGGTTCATCTGATTTAGGTGTTATCAGCAAAGCAGAGCATACCCCAGTCCACATGCTTATATATTTGTATTTTTATATGGATATGAAGTATAGGAAGAGAGTGAGATATGAGATTATCATCCATTTTGTGGGTTAGACTGCCACATTACCTTTACCTTTCTTTTTCATACATGGAGTTGAGACTAAAACTGGGTGCCATATTTACACTTATTTTCCTCTGTCCATGTGTCCCGCTTGTTATGTTGCGTAATCTGCATATATCTTAGTGCTTATTTCCTGCTGCCACTGCTGGAGCCTGGTACATGCTAAGTGGGCCATCCAGGGACTCTTAGCTGGAACGTGATTGTAGTTTTCTGTTAGCTTAGTGCAATGGATATTGTCCTGTGGCTTCTGCGGCAGAAGAAACTTTGAGCCTTTATAAACGTGTATACATAAGATACATCTGCTTCAAATGTTATAATATAGGAACCATATTGGTCATTACAATTTGTGTTCAGTTGGTACATTCACATTCCATTAATGTGTTGGAAGTATGAATGTCTGTGTATTGCTTTCCAGCACATTTTTTAAGCATTATATCAGCTTCTTTGAAAAACATGAAGATTGATCCACTAGGTTAAAATTCTTGAAAGGAAAATTGGAAAATATAATACATATTTTATAAAATTTAATGAGTTTTGTCCAGGTAGGAGGTTCCAAATTCTATTTTCCAAAATTTAATAGTAATTAGTCATGCAAAATGTCAAGGAGCTGGAATAGCCTAGTCAGTGTAGCGACTCCATTACGGAGTGGGCAACTGAGAAATCATAATTTGATACCCAACAAGGATAAGGGTTTTTTCCTCTTCATCAGAACATCTAGACCTGCTGCAGAGTTCATCCAGCCTCCTATTCAATGGGTACTGTTTGCTCTTTCTCTTGAAATAAGGAAACTGAGGCATGAAGCTGACCACTTACCTCTATCTACTATTGAGGTTAAGAATGAGTGGAGCTGTACTTTCACTCCCCCATGCGCCACCATAGTGTGCATGGGGATAATTTTACCTTTACGTTTTTACAAAATGCTAAGTGTTAGGGGTGGTTACCTTCAGTTCAGGCATTCCTGAGCACTTTTAATTTAAATGCAGTGTTCAGATGCATAAAAGATCAAGGCTCATAGTTTTTGCTGTTGTGTAAGTAAGTTAGCTTCTCTTTGCTTCATTCGTTGAATCACTTGCTGCACTAAAAGTCATATTTAGGGGCTTTGTTTTCAGCATAATCATACATAATATTAATTGTAATGGCTTACAATTAGGTAATTTGCTACACCAGGAGTACTGTTGCTAAAATGCTAGAAAGCAAAATATGGGGACAGATTTTACTGCTGTGAAGTCCCTGAATTTGTTCCCAAGACATGAAAGGACTTAATGAGGATTGCAAATTGGCAGTTGTTTGTACCTTGCTGACATTATTAGATAATGAAGTGATAATTGTAAGAACTGATGGGTTGTTATGATTAAGGCTTAGTATAATGAATGTCTGTAATGAGCACATTCGTCTTCTTGTTTAGAGTGCCAAATTTTAAGTTTTTAAAATAATTAGAATATTTTAAACATGTACAGTTTGTGCTGTTAAAAGATGCTTCTTAGTGCAGTAGGCCTATATGACACTGATTTGCTGGTACAAATTCAACAGTTTACAAAAGTGTAATAGTAGGTGAATAGTAGTGCAGCAGCAGTAATATTGAAGGTGGAAATGGTAAAACTTCAGTTTTTATTCCCAGGCTTCGAAGGGTGCAGTTTCTCATAAATCTGTAGGAAAGGTGATAGGAGAATTGATGTCCCAGCCACCTTCTTCCCTGGGTACAGTATTGGTATTCTGAATAGAGAGGAGAGTGCGATTGCTGGACCCCACAGTCTTCCATTTGTAATGGAGAGAGAAAAATTCATATTCTATTGATCGAGAGTTGAAGTGTCATCATTACATACTGCTGACTGGCCTGAACATTAACAAGAAGAATGTAAAATGATGATGATGATGAAATGCCGTGATATATGTATATTAGAAGCTTGGATATTGTATTCTTCTGGGTACAGTGCATTTATGTTCTGTTCAGGTTAATGTCCTGTTTTTCCTTTCATAACACAAAACATTTGGACAGTGTTAGAAAATATTCTTTCATCTGGTGACAGTGCCAGTCGATTTTGGAGCCCCTAAGTAAGATGTTGATGAATGTGCTCATGTTAGTACCAGCTTCTAAATAGTAACATTAAACATGTATTGGCTAATGGACCTGTAATATTGTAATGCATTTTTGCAACAATTATTTCTGATAGATAATGCATGTGTGTTAGTTACTTGCAGATATTTTATTACTGTAGCTGATATGACTTTTAAAATTAGCTTCATTGCTTCAGTTCTCTTTGTAGCATATGTAAGTAGCCATTGTGACAGACTTTGAACAAAACATTATGTTATGAATTGAGCTTTTAGACAAGAACACTTTTTAAAAATACTTATTAATCTTTTAAACTATATAAACTTGCCCACAGTAGTTAATAGTAGTGAAGTGGTTATGTTACAAATTATGTCTGCAGTTGCACTGTAGGTATTTATTACAACAAATTCATTGACATATCCTAAAAAGGACTTTCTGTAAAAAGTGAGGTTGTCAGAACTAAGATATTAGGTTTGTGATATTGACAACTAAGATTCTGGGCTTCTTAGAATATGTTCATTGAATTCATAATTTTTGATGCATAATATGAGAATATTATTTTATTACTTAGTATTTTGCACAGGTTGTATTTCCCGGTCAAGCAGTGTATTTTGTGTATGGTGTTGTAATTTTGTTTCCACTTTTTTTTTTCCTACTTCTATATTTTCACATGTAATGCACATTAAGAATTATTTTATTCCAAGTGGTGCCATTGGTAGCACTTTGAATGCTTACATATTTAATTATCCTGCTTGTGAGTGACACTTAGAGTGAAAATTAGATTGCATTTGTTTATTTTTTACTGCAATCAGTAAGCTGGGAAAGAGAACTGACTCCAGTGGATGAAACACTGACATGTCTGTTTTCCCAGCGAACTGATTCAGATACAGTATTTATTTTAAATATTATACACATTACTACTGTTTTTGATGCAGATAAAAAAATTAAATTGCTGTGATAGTATTCATGAAATTTCTAATTCATTTGAAGTGCTAAATTAGTAGGGAATATTAGAAGAAAAATGTGTGCCTTGCTGTCAGGATACTGTCTAATGTATACATTTCACCATAAGTTTAAATGAAGGTAAGGAAGTCATGAATATTGTGGGGCATGTTTTCGTCTATTCTGTACACAGTTATGCAGGAATCTGCATGCATTGTAGCCTGGCATTTGTCGTTGCAGAATAGAACTTCAAAGGAAGTAATGATGCCCCAAGTTATGTGCAGATGAAAATTGGGCTAGTACTGTAACACAGCCTGAATTTTTGCATGTTTATGTTCTTATTTAAATGTAAATTTACAGTGTTTCTAACCAAAACACAGGCATTCAGTTCCTGCTCACCAGTAGGAGTTGTACCCATTTAAACAAATGATGCAACACATACTGTGTTATTGGCCAATACAAAATCTCCCACTAGATGGACATGAGTTTCTCATGAAGCTTTGGTCAATAGAGCAAATTGCAGTTAGATTTTTGTTGGTATTATTATTATTATTATTATTATTTATTTATTTATATATATATATATACATCATAGATTTCTCCGTCCTAACAGTAGTTATTACCAATAACATAATCTTGATAATTTATACAAAATCGTCTGTTCCTATAAGTATTACATACATCTACGTAAGTGCTATATAATGGACTGTAAGGTCTTTTGTACAAGTATACAATACACTATCAGTCTTCACATAGAAATCTTGGTCATGCACACGCACTCACACACGCACCCACCCACACACACACACACACACACACACACACACACACACACACATATGCTGTCACCCCTTCCCCCAACATCCCTTTTTCCTTACAGACACACTCTCTCCCCCAGACAAACTCACACACACTTTGTCTCTCTCTCTCTCTCTCTCTCTCTCTCAAACACACACACTCACACAAATATACACACAACAGCAGAGTGACGTGCTGTCTTTCTTGCACACTGAGATGTATGTGGGAAGAATCTTGTTTACATTACTTGCATGTGTGTACATTTGGAACAGACAGTTTGACTAAGCAATGCACATCAGTTTTTCTGTCCAGTGTTCCCTTTAGTGTGCTGTATTATAGTATCATTTATTTCTAGACACTTTGTTTTCCAAGCAAACTGAATTCGGACATTTTGCTGTGAATACAGACTCTCTGATTTATTTTAAAAAAGAAATGAACTTAACTGTTTTCAGAGGGAATTCAAATGTAAGAGTCTTGTAAAGTTGTTTTGCCCCTCAGCTGCCAGCTGCTAACAGACTGTACAGTTCACCCATTCACATCACATATAGATCACCGTACATTACTGAATCTGAGTTGCCTCTTATGTTGGTGCTTTTCATATTGTAGTTTGAGATATTGTTTGTCCTTTATTGAAGATGAACTCATTGAAGGAATAGCGGGTAGTACAGGATAGCATTCAATGGAACAACTGTCATTTCAAAATGTCATAATTGTCAAAAATGTTAATTGCAGTGTACTATTGCTGTAATGAAGGATGCAACTATTTACATTGGCTGTAACTGTGTTGTGTTCAGTTCTACATATTTCTACTCTTTTGTTAAAAATACCAAATCATTTTGATATTCTCATATATATTTTTCTAAGTACTGTGTTTTATGAAGGCAGTGAAATGCACAGTCACTCTTTGTTATTTTCCACTTTGATGCACAAAGTTAATATATTGTTTTGGCAAGCCTCTATGTGTAATAGTATGTTCGGCATTATCCCTTCATATCTGAGAGGAAGATTCCTGATGAAATGCCATTGCTTTCGAAAACGTTTAGAATATAACTGCAAACTAATGCAATTATTCTAATATTTACACACAGTTTTTTACTGAGCAAAATGTGTGGAACTTCAACTAGTAAATTTCAGTAATTGCATTACAGATAATTTGCATAGAAAAGGAATGCTGTGTATGAAACAAGAAAATCAGCACTTGCTTTGGTTGGCATAAGTTTGTATGCCACATATATTTTCTTTCACAAAACGGTTAATGTTGTATGGCACATTTATTACTGCAGTGTATGCAGCATCTGATAAAGGTGTTTAATAAGATCATTATAAAGAATGTCTAGGAGCACAATTAACTATGCTGAATGATCTTAAACAACATTAAGTCGTGATCCAAAGTTGTCCTTTGGACATGGAATTACCAAAGCTGGTCTGCCATTGTTGAGAATGTGCAAAGATAAAAATTTTGTTATCAGCATTTTAAATCTTGAATTTTGTTTCTCATTTCATTGGCTGCAATTCTCTGACAATATACTTTTCTGGGAAATGAGATTTTGAACTCTAGTACATGCAGTATAGAACACAGTGATATGTGATGTTCAGCTTTTATTTTGGCATATAGTACTTGCAGTTGAGTATTTGAATATGACATTACAGAGATGATAATGTTTAGACGTCCCCTTGGGTGCAAGTAATCAGTTTGATTTCCATGTATTCTATAAGGATCTCTTAAATTTAACCAACTAATGTGTTTGAAGGTCATTATTAGAATCCATCAAGGAACAGCGTTCAACACAAATGTTAATTCTGAGGCAGAAGGGAGCTAATGTCATGGCATTACAAATGTTGGAGTTAGGTCATACATTTTTCAAGAATTTATGGTTTGCATAAATTTTGAGTTATTTGTATGAAAGAAGTAATCATTGTATGTTTATTGGACCGTGCATCATTGTGAAAGTTGAAGAATAAAGGACCAACTTGATGTCACTTGCTATTTTATTTCACTTCTAACGTGCTCAACATGTTTCGGACATTAATATATCCATCATCAGGAACTTGCGACTATTCTGTTGAATTAGCACATTGGTCGTATTGCTCTTGGTTCGATGTGTGTTTGGCAAGCTCCTGATGATGGATATATTAATGTCTGAAACATGTTGAGCATGTAATAAGTGAAATAAAATAGCAAGTGACATCAAGTTGGTCTTTTATTCTTCAAGTAATAATCGATTTATTGTTTCAATAGAATTTCAGTTTTAAAATTTCATTTTTATGTGGTATGTGTAAGTACTGATTTACTTAACTTTAAAGGAAAATGGGATACTAAATTACTGAAATATTGAAGAGCGAACTAACAATTCTGTTAAAAATACTTAGTTTGATAACTTTTTTTTTAATAAAACCAAGAATCACAGAGATGTCTGCTAGTGCAAAATGAATTATGAAAACAGTTTGCTTGGGTGCTTGGTGGTAGTTGTGTAATGTCTGTTATGCCCTGTTACCTTCTAGGCAATTTTTGCCAGTAGCATCCCTGAGATAATAGAGCTGGTAGGGACTAGATCCAAGTACGGGGGCGAGTACAAGCGTGAGCATGGAAAGAGGTACCAACCAACACCTTGGTAACCACTAACTGGTTGCCTGTTTTCACATTATTGTGGGAACACCTTGAAGATACTGAAGGATCTTGCATGCAAAGTTCACATTCTCATAGCTTAAAATTTGAAAACTATTGAAGTGCTGTATTATTTAATTGACTACAAATATAAAAATTAGAAAAGGTACTTATTGAGTATCATTATGTATTATGTGCAACATTGAACTGTGATTTGTTTTAATATTGGTAATCTGTGAATACCAAAATATAAAAATATGTATAGGTTAAGTTGTAATACTTATTGTTTCTACCAGCTTTTTAAATTTTGGTAGCCCTGCGTCTGCGTTGTAGTAATTTAAAATAAAAACTGAACATATATTGAGTGTAGTAACAAATGCCATTGAGTGCAGTTATTTTTGAAAAGCTACTTCTTGCTCAGCTAATCAAGAAATTCTGACCATTTTTGGAACCAAACGTTAAGTTCTGTTTTAATTGATGCATGACTGTGCATTGAGAAATTAGATGTGATATCAAAATTAAAAAATGCACATAAGTATGTGAAAGTATATCATACGGACTATATACATTCCACATGTTTCAGCCTCTTCTTGAAAATGGCCACATGAGTGGCTGAAACATGTAAGGGGTGTACAGTGTGTATAATATATGTTCATATACTTATGTGCATTTGTTACGTTTGTATCATACCTAGTTGGTTACTGCGTTCACAAGAGCCCAAAATGATAAATGTTTCCACGTGCATAAAGTAGTGTGAAAAAATAAGTCGCATCAAATTAATGAGTTTAATGATAAATCTTAATTAAGTACATTTTTAACACATCATGCAGCTTAACCAATTACATAAGTTTTCAATTATTTATAGTGATTGTGGAATCCTGCTTTAACTTCACTTGTATGCAGACAGAAGCATTTCACAGTCCCCCCACCTCCACTGTACTGGGTTCGGAAGGAGTAATGCTATGTGATACTTTATAAATCAAATTATACATAACAAGATTTTTTGCTACAAAAATTATTTTACGGTTTATCTTCAGAACCAAAATTCTCATCACACAATATAGAATGTTATGGAACGGAGTATCATGCAAGATTCGGAATGTTCAAGGTTTTCAGACATGAGTTTCTTTTATTATGTTGATTCTGGTGGAAATATTGGAGTACTGTAATAAATCACTTCCTCTGCCTGATAGATGCAGTAAATTGACATTGTCTGTGGAAGAAAGAGGACAAACTAAAGAGAGAATATTTTTAGCACAATGAGTGTTAATTGTTGTTAATGGTATTTTTTGTAGAGGATACAAAATACAAATCCGTTGCCTGTAAAATTTCTATCTTCTCTCTTCCTTTTATATCATTTCCATTTTTGTGTCTTATACTTAACAAATATTGGTATGTGCTTGAACAAATTAAGGAGGCAACATTTGCTTTAGGTTTGATGTGTGCAGTACTGTATTATTTTGAACTGAATCTGCTCTTATTAATGGTAACAGTAGATTTAGTTTTATGAATTAGAATGGAGGCTTAAACAAATTCTTCTCATTTGATACAAAAACATCATAAATTCATAGCTTATAAATTAAATATCCAGAACATAAAGGGTAAAGTAGGACAGCAATTTAATATGTGTATAAAGAGTGCCTGATATAATATGTAGTTTGATTGCTTGTTGCCAGAATTGTAATGAGAAATTGTAGTAATTGTTTAAATTTTTCTTTGCTTTGTTAGTAATAATCCCTGCCACAGTATTTGAACTTGGCAACACTTAGGCAGTAAGTTAACTTAGGAAACTTGTAAAAGTCAACAGCACTTGTCCCTTGTTTGTGACAGCTATGGTAGTCATGGGGGAATGTTTTAAGGCATTGGAAAGGTAGAGAAAAGACCTGTATTTGAATTATCCAGATAATTTTTATTCTGTACATATCAGAAGGCACTACAATCCTTTGAAATGTCAGAAACTGTTTACATGGCAGTACATTGTAACATCCCACAAGACATGAATCTTTATAAAATAACTGCTTTGAAGAATCATGCACTTGTTTGTTAGTTTAATTGAATCCTTGACTAAAAATAACAATTCAAATTTGTTACTCTAAACATTTTGTTCAACTTGGTAATGCTCACTCAGTGTCGTTTAAGGAACCACAGTTTGGATGTGTTCGGATTGTGTTTGTGATACTGTGTTCCTTGTGTTCTAAAAAGCCAATATTTCCACCACTAACATTTCAATTTATTATGGTTGATAAAGTGTATTGAACAGCCAATTCATTTCTGTGGTTGAGTGTACATGTAAAAGGTACTGAAATACAGTAATGTCCTGATTTTACATTCCCGTGTTTAGTGTTTTCCATGATTTTACCCACTTTTTGTACAGGCCTGGCAAATGCCTGTAAGAACAGTGCTCCCAGATTTTACACTTGCTGGATTTTACATCATTTCAGGGGGTTCCCACAAACAGGTAAAATAGGGGTTTCGCTGTATTTGTAAATGTGGTGAAATTGTAGAATTGAGTGTATAATGCAGAAATTAAAGTAATTTTGTCAAGAATGAATTGGCTGTTTTTTAAATTTGTTTGCAGTTTACCCATTTTGACATTAATAACATTTTGCACCTGAATGCTGTTGTTTGTGTGTTATCATTAACTTATAACATTGTTCTCAACGGTGTAACTGTCAGCTGCTCTTTTCTCACAATCTCTCTCTCTCTCTTTCTCATTTCTTCATATAGTAGAGCATATTGCAAGGTTGTGGATTTATTGGTTTTTATATTTCTTATTATTCAGCAGTGGTGTGTGCAAATCCATTGTTTGAGGGTTTACGTATGGAAATACTTCATATAATAAAATCACCAACAGCTTAATTAACATAATTACACTTAATACATCAGTAACTACACCATTAATCACTGTTGATATACTAACAAAGTGAGACATAGTATATTGTTATAAATACAGGTTAGATTCATTTTAGTAATATATCTAGTTTAATAAACATGTATAAATTCGGTAGCTTAACTTGAATTTGGCTGCTTCTTTATCAACCTTATTTTTAAAAGCAGTATGTTATGTACAGTAGTTTTAATTCTTGATTTAAATATGCAGAAGTAATTAAGTAATTAACTACAACTAATTTGTGTAAACCTTCTGAAGCTACCATGAGAAAATGAATGGTAAGAATTGTCAAAAAGTTTGGTGTTGGCAAAGTAGGTCGTAGATGCTGTTTGTTTGTAACTTCATCACTGATTTCTTGGTTATGGAGCCAAATTACTGTAGAGAATCTGTAGAATTTCAGTACCAACTTCCCTGTTACTACCAAGAGCTTTCAGTGGAAGTATGCAGCATTTAGTCTTTTAAGTATTTATTATTGGTCTATGCAGTGAACTGATATGGTAATTGGTTCTGAAATGTGCAAAGATATTTACTGTTCTATTGAATGGATGGTTTTAAAATTGAATCATATTTATTGTAATATGTTTAATTATCATTTAAAAGAAGTTTGTAATAAGTTGTTAAGGGATTTCTTATGAAATATGGACGGACAGGAAACAAACGATTCAGTTTGTGGTTCATGATGTTTCAAAGGACCATGGTGCTTTCAGCTTTAAAAGTAGTCCAAGAAGAAACTCCTTGGACCTTGAAGATGAGGGCACTATGCATAATTCCAGGAGCCACTAACCTAATTACACAGTGTAACATCCCAGAAGACCTGATTCTGAGACACCACTGTGAGGCCCTCAGATCTCACAGTGAGTAAACAAACCATATTGCATGAGATTTGAAGTTCGTAGAGTGGTGACTATGAGGAATCCTGTCTCTTTGGATGTGACACCATATAGTCTGGTAGAAATTTAACAATTACCAGAGAAACCAATTGCCTCTGTTTATTAGAGTGAAGATGGAGGCAGTAGATTCCTCCAAAACGTTGATACGTTTCTATCAGACTAGGTGACATAACATCTGAGACCTATATTAATGTTTAGCTGGACTGTTATGAAAATTAATTCCTTGTTGCAGTGGCATATACTTTGATCTGCAAAATGTTACTGTTAGAAGTAAACATGCAGTGTGTTAAGCAGATAAAAGAATAATACAGGAAGTATATCTACAAATTAAAGGCTTTGAGGCTTTTAGCTTTCATCAAATAATATAAAAGTTGACTTTAGGTTTCTGTGACCGTGCATCGTGAGCAAATTGTGAAGTGAGAGAGAAAACCAACAACTTGCAACAGTTAGATGTTTATTATCAATACTTTCTCAACATGTTTCGGGCATCATTATGCCCATCTTCAGGAGAACAAGATGTGTGTTACTGCACGCGGTGTGCTGCACTGGTTCTGCTGGATGTGGTTGGTAGCAGTTGAGAAAGTATTGATAATAAACATCTAACTGTTGCATCTTGTTGGTTTTCTCTCTCACTTCATAAAAGTTGACATTTGTAGACAGTTCCTCTTTCTATACATGATGAAAAATTCCTTTAAATTTTAGTTTTTGTGTGAGGTATAATTGACAGATACATATTAACACTGTTTAATAGTCACAGATATCTGAGCTGAATAGGTTTGAATAGAATATTCATTTTTAGGCTCTCAGCATAGGTGGGGGCTCGAAAATTTGACTGTTCTGATTAGGTACTTTCAAGGGTATTAGTTCATCATGGCACACATTTCCCACAGCTACACAGTCTGCGGTACAATATTCATTTGTTTATACCAAATATTATCAACACACGTTAATTTTGACGTTTTGCTGACCGTGCATCTCAGTATATTTATCTCAGTAATTAACCAACTTGATGCACAAAATTTTTGTTTTACAATAAGTTTATTTCATGCCTGTACATGTTTCAAGCACATGTGCTCATCATCAGGAGGTCAAAATTACATTACACAGCCTCTGATATAATCACACCTATAGGTGTGATACCAGGAGGTCAAAATTGCATTACACAGCCTCTGGTATCATCACATCTATAGGTGTGATGATACGAGGGGTGTTCAATAATTTATCTACCTGAATAAGAAGGAAACAACTTATCACAAAAAAATATTTTTTATTTTTCAATGTAGTCCCCTAATAACTCAATATACTTCGCCCACTTTTGTTGCAACGACTTTATCCCCCTGGAAAAAAAATCCTTTGACTGCTCTTCAAACTAGGTCATGACTGCCTCCTTGACTTCTTCATCGCTTGAAAATCATTTACCCTGAAGAAATTTTTTCATAACTTGGAATAGAAAATAATCCGAGGGAGCTAGGTCTGGACTGTAGGGTGGGTGATTTAGCTGTTGGAACCCACATTGCCGAATGGCAGCTTGAGATTTTGCAGACATG
>Ga0131853_10010905_pt1 | contig 16610 bp, 5 predicted proteins | sample TergutLab28metaG_FD_92764 | JGI IMG/M metagenome (GOLD analysis project Ga0131853, IMG submission 92764) | Labiotermes labralis P1 segment gut microbial communities from Petit-Saut dam, French Guiana - Lab288 P1 (version 2) (version 2) | ecosystem: Host-associated > Arthropoda: Insects >...
ATGGGGCCGTTCCCCCCCCCCCCAATTTTTCCAAATTTTTTTTTTTTTATCTACCCCCGGTCCCCCGTGGTTCTCCAAATTTTAAACTTCCCCCCCCCCCCCAGCCTTACCTGCCCAACCCCACCCAAACAATATGTCCAGTATGTGTTATCTTCTCTGTCTGATGCACATGTTCAGTTCACTAAACTGAATAAACTGACCATTTACACTAATCCTGTTAGGTACAAAAACTCAAGTAATTTATGTTCTTCCCTCAGAGTAAGACATCATGATTCACAATTATGCAACAGATATACTAATATATCTTTGTCCTTAATAGAATATTTAATGTACATTTTCATTATTTTTAAGACTTTTCTCTTGTACTGTATGGAATTATGAATTTTGATACTATTTGGGTAATGTCAAACAGTAAAGCATGTAAAATTATGTAACATTGCATTGTATATATGAGTTATGATTACATACATGATGACTTTGCTTTCCAGTATGTACAGTGTTGAAATACATGGTGTTCTAAGGCAACACATTTTGTATGGTTTATAAATAAATCATAAATTTAAAAAGACAACAACTTTTAGATGACAGGACACAAAAATGAATACAATAAAATAACCACATGAAAGAAACAAGATGTTCCCAAATTTGACTCATGGAGACAACTTGTTGTTTACTGTATCTACTGCAGAATACTGCTCAGCAATTATAGTTTAGTTTAGTTAAGTATAGTTTAGTTTAGTTAAAAGTAACAGAATAGAACACTGAGGTAAGTCTGAATTGTCACTGACACTATTCTCTTTTGTTCTTTTCAGCTCTGCGGATTGACACCAGCAAACGTAAGTACATAAGCAACCTACACAACCGCACACACACACACACACACACAAGACATCACCATGTGGGCCACAAGCTGACTTCACGAATGAAGTTCTGAAAATATTAATCTTATGAATAAACAAAATTTAGTGATCAAGAACCTGTACTAAACTCCTTACTGTCACTCCTGAATTCACAAGATTAATTAAAAATATAAAATTAGTCACTATAATATAGTTTTTCTTCTTACTTGATTTGTATAGCCTAAACAGTGCTTTATGCTCTTTAAACAGGTCCATGTGCACTGTTAGCACAAAGCATTTCAGTTTAGGTTTACTGGGACTAGATGTAAGCACCCTTTGCTTTCACAGAAAATTTAATTTCAATTTTGAAGTTACTAAAAATCTCACATGCTCACTGGCTTGTGCTGAAGTGTAACAAGAATCTCATTTTAGCTGGGTGGGTCATGTTTTAAAAATAAGTATTTTAGTTACAATTCATAGGGAGCAACTCAGAAAGTCAATGTTTCTGGAATACCAGCAAATATGGCTGCCATAACATAGCATCAGCATATGTCATCTACATATTAGCAAAGCCTTAACTCCGGGCTCTCTTGTTCGCAGCGGAACTTCTGTTTGATGGGAGTGTGCGTGTCATTTCTGGTGACAATTTTGTGCCATCGCTTGGCAACAATTCCAGCACTGCGTTTATGGAAATGGCTCTCAAGTATCAAAATATGGTGAGTTTTTACATAGAGTATTTTGGATCACAACAGATCTTTTTAATGTATGAAACAGCGTTCAAAGTTGTCTGAGTAAATGGATTTTAGGAAGAAAGTGTTGTGGCATAACAATATGAGAACTAAATATTCTTTAGCTTTAGCACATATCAAAATTCATTCTTAAGGAGGATGCGTAGTTGTGCTTATTTTGTGTGTATAATTGCACATTAATAATAGATTTCTCTTCTGATATAAAAATGCTTACTTTTTTGAAGATTCAAATCATTTGGGTTTTCATTACATGTGGATTGGTAAATAGTTATGATGTTTCAGAGGATTAAAGCATTTCTGTCTTCAGGGTCAAGAATTCCACTATTTCTTGGCTGTTTTTCCAAGAAAATAGAGGCATTTCCCTCCTCCAAACCATCAGGAACTGATTACCACTTCACACAGAGTAACAACCAAGAAAAAATTAATCTTCATCAGCACTACTGCAAGAACCTCTGAAGTTACACTCTCTGATTTGATTCAATAAAGAAAATTTTGGAAAAAAGGAAAGTTAAAAAATAATTTATAATTTAGGAAACAAAATAGAATTGAACAGGTTATTTTAATGTAACTAGCTATACGTAACTGTTGTTGTTGTTTACATTTATGTCATTAAACATTTTTAAGTTTTGTTTCTAAAACTCTGAATGCCCAGTAAGCATAACATGTTTGATTTATTTCAGGTTGACATGGTTTATCAAAGAAGTCAGCTTCGACCTGCCTATAAGAAATGTGTAGTACATAAATTTGAAAATGGAAGTCTCATTGTTTTCTTCAGGCTGTACCTGGACCGCAGAAAAATTCCAAGGCAAGAAGTTGTGTATGATGCATTGATATATGAGCTGTTGACAGAGCTGTCTGCTGTGTACTCATAGCCAACTTATTCTATTTATTTCATGAATGGATAATTCAAATGTGAAAAATCTAGAATTACTTCCATTAAATAACATGATATAACAGTACATGACAGATCCCCTAAAGTAAGGAAGTGTATAATAGAGAAATTAGAGAGCATACATATATTTCAATATTGCATCCAGTCTACTTCCCGTTAAACATCAGTATATGAAGGCTTTACAAAGATTTATGATTCATAGCATTTATGTTTTTACAGGAACTTCCAGAATGTTGAGGAGACAGCACGTGATATTCTAGTGAATGAGCTGATTGCCCCAAGAACTACAGCCTTCAAGAATATCCAGATTGATGCAACTAGCATATTCATAAAACGTGAGTTTATCCAGTTTCTTGCTTGACAGTAAAGCCAGTAGAATGACAGGCTGTGGATCATACAGCCAGTTCAGTTTCCAGCAGCTACCCAAGTTTTTTTCCTTTGCCACAATGCCCAGAAAAGTAAAGGGGACTTTCTAGTTTCTTACTTAAATGGTATCAGAAGCTCTTATTGAGGGTGAGCGGGTGGTAAATCAGTCACACTGTAAGACTAACCACTACTGCCATCTACTTGTGAGATCTAGATTGTGAGAGTGTGTGTTGGGTGGGGGGGTGAGTGGATGTGTGGAGCTTCTGTCCATGCCACCTGTTGCCACATGTGTCTTGTGTAGGGTGATGCTTAAGCAAAGGAGCAACTTTAAGTTAGCTTTACAATTGTTATTCTACATACAAATGCACGTGTATATTGCTTCATACCTGGGACCATTGTCATGACTCGGTCAGAGTATTTCAAACAGGCCAGCCCATACCTTGCAACGTGTTACTCACAATCATGCTGCAGACTATTACTTAGTATTACACAATGCATATAATAGAACACTGAAAAGACAAACAATAATTTTAATTTTATTTTAATGTATGTACTGTGCATATTTTATTGTTTTTATTACAACCAACAAATGAACCATTATGTATCACAACAGCATCTCTTTATTTAATATACACTCCTACATGTTTCGACATTTCTATGTCATCATCAGAGAGTTTTACATTTGTGCCTTGCCAGGTTCCATAAATTCTTAAAATTGAAGCTATTAAAATTACAATTCAATAAAATTATTAAAATACTATTTAATCATTGTTTGCTGATATAATAAAATCTGTTCAACGTTATAATCTATTGTGCAAAGAGTGTGTATTTGCGGCTGCCTATACAATCCCTTGTTGATGTTAGTGTGCTGGTCTGGCATGTACACCAGACCAGCACACATGTAGGAGTATGCACTATATAGGGATACTGTTGTGATATATAAATGTGCACTTATTGGTTGTAATAAAAATATCCATTTTAAGTTTGCTACCCATTTCAAAATGTATAATGTTAAAAATAAATAAATATATAAAAACAAATATGTCTTGTGTACAGGTTCCTTGGATGATACAGTTATGAGTCCTGTAGAGGGAACTGCCAGAAGAAAGCCTTCAGGAAACAGAACTCTGCAGATACACAATGGTGTGCTGAGAAAGACAATGACAGAGGATACCTCAATTCTGAACAAAACACACGAGTCTCCAACAGTTTTGAAACAAGAAAGTAGTGACGTGAAAGAAACCAACACTAAAGATTTAACAAGTAAAACTCAGGAGATGGAAGGAGAAGCAATTCCAATCATTGAAGGATCTGTAGTCATTACAAAAATTATAGAAACAGTGATGGAGAAACCTTCTGATTTTCCACAGACATTAAAAGATGGTAGTATTGTAATAAGTTCAAGTGCAGAAGGCTCTGTTACAGGGATTAAAACAGAAAATTATACAACGAACAAAGAATCTGGAAATTCAGTTCCAGCAAATGTAAGGAATGAGGCAGGTGGAAATAATGAAGCAAGCTCTAAACATGTAATAAATTCTACTGTTTGGACAGCATCTATTTCAGAAATTGAATTCCCTGGCAGCAAAGCACACATGAAATCAGACACCAGTGCTAAATTGACTACTGATTCAGCGGAAGACAACAAATATTCATTTGAGAATGATGAGAGAGATCCTGCAAGGCCAAAAATTCACTCTCCTCACATTTCTAATAAAAAACAATCAATAGAGAATGACGAAAAATTTCGTCCTGGAGTTGAAACAGTCACTAAATTCTCTGTAACAGATGGAATTAGAAAGGATACTACAGTTACAAAACAAGATTATCAGGAACAAAACTTTGAAAGACCCAGTGGAAATGTGACTAATTTACATGGGAAGATTTCATATAACCCAAATGGTACACTGATGAAAAAAATTGGTGAAAAGAATGTTCAAATGATGGAAAATCCTAAAAATTTCACTGAAAATCCCCTTGCCTTCAAAACTAACACTTACAATGACCGTTATCATACTCAGGCAACACCTGCTCTGAATTCTAACTTCTGGAACACGGGATCAATAAACAATCCAGTTCATACAAGTCTAAATGTCCCAGGGGCCAAGTCTAATTACACAGACACAGAATTAACAAGTCAGCATTTTCAGGAATCATTTTTCCATACTGTAAATTCCCCACACATCCAAACTGACGAGCCATGGAGACCAGTTCTGCCATATTACACAAAAAACTCTCCAAAACCAGAAAATTCTGATATAGGAACTGGTGTGGCTGAAGTAGTGGTTATCCCTCCATCTGCAGTTGAGAATCTGAAAGCACATGATGACCAGTACAACAACAATCGATACAGCTCTCGGTTGGGACAGCCTGCACCAAGCCACAATTTGCCAGAGAGATTGTCAGGTAAATAGTAAGAAACAGACTGTATTAGCTGCTAAGATAATAAATGTAAGTATGTATGTTTCATGTGAATATGTAACAGTATCTCTTATTTTGAAGACAGAGAATACAGACAAGGTGTCTGAAAACTAAGTGTTCCAGAAAACACTGGCTTCTGATAGATAATGAAGTGGGGAATATAAAATTACAAAATGAGGAACTTCCTAACTCATACACTTCACATGACATAGAGTCAAGGAAGTTCTAAAGAGGCTGGAGATATGTCATGGATAGAGGGACACAAACTGTAGATGAACAATTTTCTAAGTTTAAATGTGGTTATAACTAAAACACAGGGGAGATGGAATGTACTGTTTGAAGATATAGCTTAAGATAATAGTTATAAGATTGTAAACTGGACTTAACTGGATCTAATTTTTACCAATTTCTTAGCTACTGTGGTATCAGTGTTGAATATTTGGACCACATTACTAGAGGCACTTGCAAGTGATAAGTAACATACAAATTGTATGTTATTGTCTTTAGGTTATGACAACATATTGAATAAAGATTTAGGGGAATATACTAACTTCATCTTCACAGCCACCTTGAAGGTGAAGGTAGCATGTTTCTCCAAAACCCACCTACAACACACAACATGCTATATTAAAGTAAAAGCCAAAAATGTGTATTTTCACAAGTATGAACACCTTAAATGTTAGATATGCTTCTTATGTAAGATTCAGACTATTTATTATTACATAAGTAACTACTGTGACTCAGTTATCTGCACTGACACGATCACCTGACGCAGGATAATAAGTCTCAGGTCACCTCCATTCGCCATTTACTCCAATTTGCTTAAGTCAACCTTATAATAGCAAGTTATGATATTCTCACATCATGTAATATTGAGCTCACTGCCACACAAAAGAATCGGAAAAATTATTGGTGTATGCATTTTAATTATTTGTGTTTTGGAAAATATATGGTATAACAAGTTTCTAAACTACGGGTAGTTATTTGATTTTCCTGACATCTATCTGCATGGAACAGGTGACAGAATCTGCTATTGAGGTAAAATTGTGACATGAATGATGGCTAGCTGTGCAAACTTACAGTTTAATAAGGGATTATAAAACCCCAGTGGGGTTTGGGCCCTCTGTTTGTCACATTCTCAAAATCCAAATTACTTCTGTGTACACTGTGGCAACATTTCTACTTTTTCTTCACAGGTGGTTATGGCAGTTTCAGCTTGCACCCAAATCTCCAAGAATCACGGCCTAACAATACCATATCCAGCGTATCCTTGAATGTCGTTAGTTCTAGTGATATTCATGGACAGAATCTAGGAACCAACATCCTTCATACAACCAGTGGAGGTGGAATCATCGTGCGTAGACAGCACCAACCTCTCATGTCAGCAACATTTCCACCCCCACACACCATTCCTCTCACTTACACCACCTCCAAACCATCCACAACACATCCAGCAATAGCTAATCCTTTCACAGTCCCAGAACTGCCCATTCTACACCAGTTTCATAACGTGGATGCTATACTTAAGGCAGTACCTCCTGTGAAGAACATAGCATCCAGCATTGCACTACAACATCATCAAGGTGAAATATTTCAAGGAAACTTTACAGTCAACAAGAAGTGGATGGGTAACAGTAATAATGGTGGTAACACTGATTCAAGAAACCCTAATTTAGGGACTGGCTTTATTTCATCTGACAACCAGCAATGGATTGAAATGCTCAATGGTACTAAAAATGTAAAGCTCCAACACAGCTCAAACACAGAATCATTTCCTACAAGATATCACCAGCAACCAGTGAGGGGTGATGTGGGAAATAAGGAAAGAACCGGAAACAGCAAGATACCCTTAAAAGGAACTAATGTTCCATCAGTTGTAACATCAGTAGAATCATCTCTGTCCAGAATACATGTGAATAAATCTACAAGGGTACAACTGGCAACACTTAACCCTCTAAGCGATGCTGTGGCAAATACACCATTCTCCATAGTGACTCTGATTCCTGTGAGATCCAATTCTGGGGTTGGTAAACCTCTGAGACCAAGACCCAAGTTACCATCCCATGCAGTGGTTCAGACTAAAAATAATACTGAACCCATGGATGTAGTTTCAATTTCTGAACATGCTTTGAAGGACAAAGCAGGAGATCATTGGCTCTCTTCTTCGTTATCGAAACCAATGGAATCACATGTAGTGAATGGTGTAAAAGAAGCCGACATATCACTCAAACAAGAGGGAAATTTAGCAGGATTGAATAAAAAGTCTGAAGAATCTATGATAAGCTTCAACCAGTCATCAACTGAGGCATTACGACATAAAGCTGGAAGCATAGCACTAGATCATAGACCACAGAGCAGTGACAAATATTCTACAGAGTTGCCAATATATTCAGGAATAATTTCTTCACTATCACAACAGACATCATTGTCACCACTGTCACTAACACCATCATCAAAAATACCAATAACAGTAAATAACATTCTTATGTCATTGAACATAACACAAGCACAGTCATCAACAAAAGCAGTTCCACTGTTATCAGCAACCAGACCAATATTACCTTCATCTATAAACCAATCAATACCAGAGAGACTGACACAATCTATGCAACAACTAACATCAGAAGAAATCACAGCTCTGCTACCAAAGCAAGGAACATCTTCAGCAACATCAAGTACTGTATCACCAGTAACCACATCATCATCTATACTACATCTGACATCAGAAAAAGCCACAACTCTACCACCAAAGCAAGGAAAACCTTTAGCAACATCAAGTACTGTATCACCAGTAACCACATCATCATCTTTACAACAACTAACATCACAAAAACTACCAACAGTGTCACCAAAGAAAGGAACATCATCAACAATATCAAGTACTGTATCACCAGTAACTACATCATCATCTATACAACAACTAATATCACAAAAACTAACAACAGTGTCACCAAAGAAAGGAACATCGTCAACAATATCAAGTACTGTATCACCAGTAACCACATCATCATCTATACAACAACTAACATCACAAAAACTAACAACAGTGTCACCAAAGAAAGGAACATTGTCAACAATATCAAGTACTGTATCACCAGTAACCACATCATCATCTATACGACACCTGACATCAGAAAAAGCCACAACTCTACCACCAAAGCAAGGAACACCTTTAGCAACATCAAGTACTGTATCACCAGTAACCACATCATCTATACAACAACTAACATCACAGAAACTGACAACAGTATCACCAAAGAAAGGAACATCATCAACAATATCAAGTACTGTATCACCAGTAACCACATCATCATCTATACGACGCCTGACATCAGATAAAGCCACAACTCTACCACCAAAGCAAGGAAAACCTTTAGCAACATCAAGTACTGCATCACCAATAAACACGTCATCACCTATACTACAAATGACATCACAAAAATTGGCAACATTACCAACGAAGAAAGGAACATCTTCAGTAACATCAAGTATTTTATCAACAGTAAGCACAACATCATCTATACAACAGACATCACAAAAACAGACAACAGTGCTACCAGCAAAACGAACATCTTCAGCAACATCAACAAGTACTTTATCACCAATGACCACAGCCACTTTACCATGGAGGAAAATAACACAAACATCAACCGTATCACAAACCAAAGTCATAAAAACACCAACACAAACATCATCATCATCATCATCTTCCTCTTCTTCTTCTTCTTCTTCTTCTTCTTCTTCTTCTTTTTCTTCAAGGATAAAATCAACACAGACAACTACAAGAACAACATTACCTCCATCATTATTATCATCAAAGACAACAGGTAATGTGCATGATTCCATTTCATATATAAATCATGAGAGTCAGAATGACAAAACAGTCACAGACCAAATTAAAAATACCACTCATACTATAGAAATTACAACAGTTTTGCCAATTTCAACTTTGCAGCAAAGACCTTTTACAGAAATACAGGAAAATACAACTGAAGATAGTAACAGTAACACAAACATAAAGGAAACAAACAGAAAAAATACTTCACAAATACCACCTACAAATCAACAAACACTCACCACTCGAAGCCCTTCACATTCAACACAGACAAGTACTGTTCCAGTACTCAATGATTCACATGCAACATTGCCCCCATCATCTCAGTCAACCATAATTCACACACCTCTCATCAACTTCATTCCTGTTTTTGTTACCCAAGACTCGGCTGATGAAATCTGGCACAGAAACAATTTACATCAGCAAATAGCAAAAGTGGACAGCCCTGTACCAACACTGGAAATTTCCCCAAATACCAGCAATGTTGATGATTGGATTGGAGGATGGAAAAAAGATATCACCAATAACGGTACTTCTGTCATAAAAAATATTCCAAAAACCAAAAACAACACAGCACTTAGGACTCCACAACTAAGAGACAAGAATGCCACAGAAAATGGACAGCATCAAAATACATTGATTACAATTTCAAAACTTCAGAGTGGCAATAACAGTACAGACAAGAAAGCTGAAAGTGCTGCAGAAAACATAAGATATACAATTTCCCCACCAAATGTGGTAAAACCATATTCAGTAATTCTTAACACTGATACTGTTACCACAACAAGTATAGAGATCTCTTTTGGAGAAAATGAAGGAAAAGTGACTGTGAATCCAATGAAGTCGTCAAACAACATTACAAGCCAGCAAGTGCACAATGATCAAAGTAGCACTGTAGACCTACCTATTACAGTGCCATCTGCAGTCATGGAAATGACATCCATTCACAAAGTTAAGGAAACAAGGCGACAGCCAAAAATGAAACTGACAAATACATACACACTTTCATCTGATAAACTGAGATTAGAACAACGTATGATGGACGGCAATGGTAATTTGAAAACAGAAGAAAGGGCAGATACTAAGTTGCTCATGCCAAAAGTAGATGCAATTATAGACACTTCAACAACTCCAAATATCAACAGTGACGAAGATGATGAAAGAAAAAATATAACTCTTATGTCTGCAAAGTATGAGCCAGGAAACTATAATTACAGCATAACTCTCAATATACCCACAACAATATTTATCAAGTTAAATTCAACAACAGAAAGTTCAGTACCAGAAAATTACACATCTGACCAAGTTTCATCAGCAGTTGACAAAACAATCATAGCAAATGTTAATATTCCATCAAATGTCAGAACACATTTAACCAAAGATGAATCCCCACAAAATGAAGAATTTCCAGTTAGTTTCTCATTCACTATGGCAGAAGATCCACTGACACAAAGAACTAATGAGAAAATTATTCAAACAACAGAAGAAATTTCTTCAACACTCTCTGATGTTCCTATGCCACATGAAGATATTTTTTCAACAGAAGACAAAGTGGCTAGCACCAGTAATGATACATTAGAAATATTTACAAATTTCACTGTCACCAAGGTAACAGGTTCCAGCAATCTGCCAAGTAAGCAACCACCAGAGAGTTTTGAAATGTCAGATGATGATATCATACGTTTACTCAATGCAACTAGAAACCACAGCATCATATCTCAAGAAGTTGTGAACACACTCAGCAAGTATGCTAACATACACACGGCAATATCATCAAATAATATTACACATGACACTAGAATCAAAGCCTATGATGATGACGACAAGATACACCATGAAACAACTGAAAATTACGTAGGTGAGAAAATAACAAACGTTATGGCTACAGAAGAAGCCAAGCTGTCAACTAAAGCAACTTTGCCATATGGAAGCAACAGTCATGCAGGGATACCAATTCTAACCAAAATATATAATAAAGTACCTCAACTGTTTGGTGAAAAAGTATCAAGTACTGAAGCAGCTAATCCTGTTAATGCAACAGGTATGTAGTTTATGACATATTATAAAACTTATGTCTCTCTTTCTGAAGTTAGTGATAATTAGAGACACATGCAAAAGATGATATGGGTACAGAGGGCAGCATGAATGATGGAAAGAAGAAATATGAGTACATATGAAATTTTGATTTGGAAATCTTAAGGGATGAAGTCACTAAAGTAAATCAAGCATAAATTGGAAGATAATATTAAAGTAGATCTTAGGGAGACAGCATGTCAAGATGTAGACTGCACTAAATATTTGTAACACTAATGACTTTCTGATTTTGCATGACGAGAGTTTATTGAGTACTTATATTACTTTTAACTGTTCACAGAAGACTAGGCTTCTACGTAGCAACAATCCTGCACGAACACACATAATATTTTCCTTGGGTTTCAGGTTGTCCCAACAACCAGAGTCTCCGCTGTGGTGATGGAGAATGCATTTCATCTCTATCTCGTTGCAATCAGCTTGTTGACTGTAGTGATGGGGTGGATGAACAAGGTTGTTCATGTGCAGACTACCTGAGAGCACAGTTCCTCACACGCAAATTGTGTGATGGTGTTGTTGACTGCTGGGATTTCAGTGATGAGAATAATTGTGGTAAGCTCTGTCCTTTTCTAACAGGGTTGCAAATAGCAGTGTTTTTTAAGTAATATTTTTGTAGAGTGTGATATAACAAGATGGCAGCCTTGTAAATGTTTCCTTCAACTTTCTTTCATGATGAAAACTAGTGAACCATGGGACACAGGGATGCAAAATTCAGTACCTAAATACATGTAGGTCTTTACCATATCTTCATGGCATGTATGAAATATCGTTCAAAAGATAAAGATTCCAAATTATGGGACAATGTGTCTCTACAGAATGTAGTATTTATACTGGCAATTTCCTGTCAAGAATGTATTTGTGTCTACAATACATGAACATTACAGCAAACGGGAGTTAACGGCGTAGCGTATGATGCACTTAAATTTGCTGTTCAATTGCCCCACATAAGTAAAGCACAGTAAACTTGTTTTTGGGTTCACAATGACAGATCTAATTTACAAGTATAGAGGTGAAAAACAGCAAAATTCTTGGGATTTCACAATGCACAAGGCCAGGTGTTCAGATGCAATCCACAACATATCTCAGATCCATCAACTAACTCCACACTCACATTGAAGGAAATGTAAATTATGAATGTAAGTCGATTGAAATAGGCATCCATTGCATATAAGAGTGTCATACAAGCAAGGTGCCAGTTTCATCACCCTCGTAAACTATACTGAATTCATGTGGATACATTCTTCATTTCATATGACAAATAAAATTATTTTCATCTAACATGGAATTTATGACATTCCTGTCCAGAATGGTGTACCCCAGGGCAGTTTGTATGTCCTAACTCCCAGGTGTGTGTGGACCAACATCGACTTTGTGATGGGGCACGAGACTGCCCCTACGGTGATGATGAAAAACAGTGCGTCACTATTGCACAGAATGAGGAAACTGCAGGCGACTTCCCATACAACTCAGAAGGTAAATAACTACCCCCAAAGGATAGGTCTGAAAGAAATGTAAGTCATTTCCAAGTCACTGGTATTTATGTACATTTTAATGAAGACTGGCTCAGGACAAGACCCAACAGCAGGCAGGATTTTGTGAAAAAATGCAACATGAAATTTCTGTACACAACAAAGAATCTTTGACCAGCTGTACCTTGGAGTAATTAAATAATTTATGAAGCACCTTAAATATGAAGACTTCATTAGAAATCAAGCCATTCATATAGACACCCATTTTAAACCAATCAATGTTAATATTCACCTTCACTAATTATTTGAGTTTATAAACTTCTGAACAGGTCAGAATCATAGAACAATCTGACTTATTGTTTAAGGCTACCTTATGGTAAGGAAGCAGGGTCGCTGGGGTAAACTATGTCTGCAGAACTTTGACAAAGTTGTAGCCAGGTCTCAGTCAGAGTGGAAAGTTGCTGACCTTGGACGTGCTGTCTGCAAAGCAATGACATACAGGTAAAGTGTTCCATCTTTTTCTAAAAACAATAAATACGAATTTACATTAATCTGAGAACCGTTCAATGGTGTAACCTTCATATGCTCATTTGGTGCATTTTCCCAGTTGTTAAACAATACTCTGGATTCATACATTATGTACAGATTGATAATGGCATGGCAGTTTTGAACTGTGTGCTCAGGTAGCTACTTGAACATAAGAGAGACACAGTATAGGAGGATGGAGAGGAGAAATCTACAAAGTAAGGGTTTTCATAATTTCTACTTTTGGCAGGGGGATATGTCAAGGAAGGAAGTGAGTAAGTCTGCCTCCTTATAACAAATAATGTATCTTTTGGTTCCTTGAAAACAGAGAATTTCTTTACGCTGAGTAAGTATAAACATTTCAAAGAAAACACTGCCCTATGAAAGGTGGGTAGAGTCAGGAACAATGTGACCAGAACAAAAAATGGCCCATTTTAAGCACTATCATAGTACTTTCTTAGAGGCACTGACAGAAATCATAGAGCATGAGTTATGAAAACTAAGAAAATATATGAATGAATTATCCTACCCAAGATTTTACGTATGAAGCACTATATGACTCTTAATCTTACAGTGATTTTGAGAAAGTGAACCGTACTACTGACACAGTTAGCAGCAGCCGAGCTGACAGCTCACACTTCTTTGAGCTAGCGTATTCTTCAGACATGTACAGCAACACCTCACAGCCTCGGTAAGTGATGGAGTAGGTGAATTATGAATCATCATCCATAGCACCATTATGAACAGCACTTCACAAGCATCTTCTTCCTCTGGATTGATATTTGATCATTTTTGTGGTATTCTACAATACTTTTCTTTCTACCCTATTCATACCAATTTCTTGTATAGAATCCTGCATAGCACAAGATAATTTTCATAAAATATAATTCATAAGAACTTCCTAAAATAAGTGGATCTCTCACACCAAAACTACAGTCATGCATCGCTTAACAACAGGGATACATTCTGATAAATGCATCATTAGGCGATTTTGTCGTTGTGTGAATGTCATAGAGGGTACTTACACAAACCTAGAAAGTATAGACTACTACACACCTAGGCTATGTGGTATAGTTTATTGCTCCTAGGCCACAAAACTGTACAGCATGTTACAGTAGTAAATACTGTAGGCAATTGTAACTCTACAACACAGTGTCCCACAACCGCTACCAACCACATCCAACAGAACCAGCGCAGCACACCATGTGCAGTAACACACGTCTTGTTGTCCTGAAGATGGCCATAATGATGCCTGAAACATGTTGAGAAAGTGTTGATAATAAACATCTAACTGTTGCATCTTGTTGGTTTTCTCTCTCACTTCACAATTTGCTCACAATGCATGGTCACAGAAACCTAATGTATACAGAAGATGTCTACAGTGACCACAGCTGGCCAGTTAGTGTTTATACTGGGAAGAAAGATGTTGACAGTGTGGTTGTGATGATGGTGATGAAAACAAAAAACTCAATAATGAATACAAACTTTAAATTAAAATTATCATTTCTACATTTTGTTGCTTTCTGACTTGTCAGTTGCTGAAGAGGAGACATATTTTACAGCACTATTCAGACAGCACCTTCATTCCTCTAATGACATGAATAGTCTTGTATTTGCATACATGAGCATACACAGCAAAAGAGCATATTGATTTATGATCCAGCATGTAACAAATAGCTTCTAGAGTTACAGTACAATCTGTAACACCCAACAAACCATAATATAAGAGAGTAAATGCCAAGAAATAATTGCACTGGAGGTGGAAACAAGAAACTCTTATATTCATAGGTCCAGCTTGTCATTTCAAGAGACAAAATGCAACCAGAAAGAAGTGGTCCATGTCAGTTGTCGAGACCTGCAGTGTGGAATCCGACCACAAGCCATCAACCAGTGGGCCAGGTAAGTATGCACAACATACCGTGTAGGCTGTTATAAGCAACTCCAAAAGGTCAGCATTGTTAATGCCAAATCCAACCGGTGCACATGATCCTGAATCAATTCAATTCTATTTCCACACTCACAATTAATTTCCCTAAGACCCAACTTAATATCATCCCCCAACTTGACCACTCTTCCAAGTGGCCACTTTATAAACATTTAGCATCTGCACCAGGAGTCTGTACCAATTTCCTGTATTTCCAGTCAAAGTTACACATCTGCATTGAAATTTAACTATGATAGCTCCTCTGTCACCAATGTTTCCCAAGCAAATTTTCTGATTTAAATTCCTCACATTCCTTGTGCAAATTCTCATGTCCCTCAAATGTTGCCTGCTTCACTTCAAAAAACTATGATCTCGATAATAGCATGTATTTCTGTACGATCAGAAAACTGGTCAATTTATTGTTCAACCTTAAGATCCAAAAAAACATTCTGTTCAGAACATGTGCCAACATTGAGAACAGTTCACGCCATTCCAGGATTGTGGGTGGAGGGAATGCTGCCCTAGGATCATGGCCATGGCAGGCTGCACTCTACAAGGAGGGAGAATTCCAGTGTGGAGCCACCCTCATTGCAGACCGCTGGCTGGTTTCAGCAGGGCATTGTTTCTATCAGTAAGCCATAGTAGCAGTCTTTGAGATCATAGTATAAACCATGTGGTCCATATCATTAGAGATCATGCTATTGGCCTTCATTTAGTTATTTATCTTACCTAGAGCATGGTGTGCCTAATATAAACACTCAGTAATTGCAAAAAGGCAATTAAAAAAAATTGATCACACCACATAAAACAATGCTACTACTGGAAAGCTGGACATTTCCTCTATACATCAGGCATGGAAATGTAAGTTTATATTTTTAATTAATAATGATGCAACATAGATATACTTTATTTCTCCATGTAAGGCACATTCACAGGGAAAATCTGTGCTCCAGGAATTTGGTTTGCAATATGATAACAAAGAAGGAAGAGGCTATTTGTGGTGGGAAAAGCATTATGTGGGAAAACAACCATAAGACAAGATAGTGCAGACATAATTAGACTGATCTCAATAGGGCAACCCTCAGTAGCATGCATTTACAGACACAGTAATAAATCTTCAAAATAAATAACATGTAATTTCCTGATCAGCTGAATGACTACAAAGTATTGGTACTTGAGGGAACTCCCTTTTAGTTATTAAATGCAATTTGATGTATCCCATACCAACCAGCACATTTTATGCATATTCAGGTATTTCCAGCCTGTTTAGTGATTATATGTAAAGTTCTTAACAAACCACTTCTTTTGCACAACACAATTAGTCTAGTATTGAATCCATGACCATGTGTTAGTACTATGCTACAAAAGAAACTGGGGAACAGATGTCAACTACACAAGTTCCAATATGATCCCCCCCCCCCCCCCCAAAAAAAAAAACATAAAAAAAAAAAAAACGTAAAAGACAAAAAAAGGACCAATTTTATATTTTTTTGAAAAAA
>Ga0131853_10010907_pt1 | contig 16608 bp, 13 predicted proteins | sample TergutLab28metaG_FD_92764 | JGI IMG/M metagenome (GOLD analysis project Ga0131853, IMG submission 92764) | Labiotermes labralis P1 segment gut microbial communities from Petit-Saut dam, French Guiana - Lab288 P1 (version 2) (version 2) | ecosystem: Host-associated > Arthropoda: Insects >...
GTTGCATTTTCTGTAGGTACAACAATTAATGTAAAGTAAATAGACACCGCACAATCTTAATAACCAGATAAACACAACTTTTTTAGATAGGTAATGTAAATAGACATCGTATTTTTAACAATTTTAACAACCGGGCAAACATAACTTTATAGACACAACAACTAATCAGCAATTTCACCATTTTGTGACTAGATAGACTTAGCAAACATAAATGTAAATAGACATAGTACCTTTCTAATAAGCTTAAGAACTGGCTAAACATAACCTCTACATGACCTAACATGTTTATTGTAAGTAATACATAGTAATCACACCCGAAAAATTCACACATAAATTTTACTACTATTTGCTCGTATTTGTAGAATTGTATTTTAGTAAATTTAGACCACTCACTTGTTTCAGTATGATGATACCAGAGGCTGTGTAATGCAATTTTGACCTCCTGATGATGAGCACATAGATGACACTTGCTTTATTATCTACTGCTCAACATGTTTCAGATGTTAATACGTCCATCTTCAGGAGCTTGCGACTATTTGTTGCGTTGTGTAGGCTGTAATGATAGAGGTTTTGTGTGTTAATTTATTTATCTCTATCATTACAGCCTACACCACACAACAAATAGTCGCAGGTTCCTGAAGTTGGACGTATTAACGTCTGAAACATGTTGAGCAGTAGATAATAAAACAAGTGTTATCTAGTTGGTCAACCTTTATTCAAATACCAAGATGATGCACCGTCCAATACTCATAAGATAAAAAAAAATTGTCCATCAAATTGGTTAATTACCAAGATAAAAAATGTTTAACAATGTTTTCAATCACACACAACTCACTCTTTGGCGAATGTTTATAATCCGTAAAGTATTTGCGACCTCAAGTGCAGGTCAACGTCAGTTGTCGGGTAACAAACAGACGCAAAAAGTGATTTGCACGTGACTGAAAATATAGACATATATTTGAGTTTCACACGAACAAAGATGTTTGATACTTCGCACCTCCACAAGTCTCTAAAACATACAGCCCATCCCCGTTCTCATCCATAGTCTTACTGACAAATTTTCGCCCATTGCCCCTCACACCCCAAACCCCTAGTCCAACAAATAGGGAATTATACTCTAGCCGAACAGACTAACTTGCACAAAAATATAAACATAAACGTACAAAGCATATACTGCTTTAATTAGCTTAACGAAAGTCGCAGTGTTTTTTTTTTAATGATTTTTCACTGCCGTTATTTGCACCTATATTTATATACATATCATTCAGTTCCACTTGTACCATAGTGTAAATATTTATTGAAATTGGTTACATAAGCAATCTTGTAATTTATCCTTGTACACACTGTATATACTCTCTGGGCAGTAAAATCTCTCTTAAAAAAGGATATTTGATATAAAGTTCACAGTGTGTTCCCTTCTTACTGAACGCCTTCGTAATAGAAGACCTGAGAGAGAGTGCAGACGCGATAGTAACAATGTGTACTAGGCACGGTACCTTAATGAAGTCTCTTGGGAGCTAATTTGTGACGCGAATTTTAGCGTGTCAGAAAGGGGAGTGAGAATACAAAATACACAATACTAAAGATAAAAATACACGACTGCTATTTTCAGCTATCTAATGTCAAATGATAGATATCTTCGCGTTGGACAACGAGAACACTTTCCGCAAATATTCGAATGAAGACATCTCAATTACACAAGTTCCCTTTCTGTAAAGCTGCAAGTTATGACTTATACATTCCTAAATTTTCATTAGATAATGTTGTGTGGTTTTAAATTCCAAACTATCACGCGGACGGTTACTGAATGACAATACTTCCAGTATTTTAATGCATCTTGTCTTCTCTTCGACATTATAATTTATTGAGGCCTCTGTACTTAAATATTTTAGTGAAGATACATAAATCTTTAGACAGAAGCAATATTTGTCTCTGTGACTTGAATCACCACTCACCAGGTTAAGTGAAGATAAAACTTAAGTCCACAATATGAAATTCAACACAGTGAAAACCTCAAGTTTTCTGTGACCAAAACTTCAATTCTCTGGGAGAAATGTCCGAAATAATTCTGCTTTCATTTTCAGTATCACATAATCTAATGTACAAAACTTTTCAGAATGAAAAACACTTTTACTAAATATTTAAATACTCTGATGTAATTAAAAAGACTTGTTAATGATGATTCGATTCGCATCCATAAACTCTTACTCTTAACATTTTCACTTCGCTTTTAACGCCCATGGCTATCTTCCGTACTGGCAAGAGAACGGGGTTAATTTCATAGTACGTCTGGATGTTCTGTTTTAGGTACGGCATAGGAAACAGGACTTTATTTTTTCCTGTAATTCTATGATCCGATTCCGGGTCACAGCGTCCCCTGATGGGTCTTCGCGGTCACAGGCACGCCGCACTCTGTAGGACTCCTCTGGACGAGTGATCAGCCCGACGCAGAGACCTCTACCTGAAAACACAAACGCTCACAACGGACAGATATCCGACCTCTCACGGCGAAGGCCAAAATTATTGATACCTTATGCCAGGGGTGCACAAAATCCAGAAGCCGTTCTACTAGACCGCTGAACTTTTACAGATGCTCCTATTATTTGTGGTTTCTCTGCATAGAACTTGATTCATGTCATACTCCTGGCGCCCGGATATTTGTGGTGGTTCCCAGAGTTTTCGGAAGTTTTGTGTACCCCTTTCTGAAGCAAAACTGCAGCAACATTTAAGGTTCGAGTATAAGATACAAGAAACACACTTTAATGCCAGAATTAAAAATTAAAAATATTATTTTTCTAGACGTAATAACAATAAAATATCCCCATCTCGCCCATCATAATCTGCCCAAAACGGCGATCCCTTAGGCACAACACACGGACCCCTAGTTGAGAGTCAATGTTTTATATCATAAACCTATACAAACATATTTTGAAAAATATTTTTAAAACTTCGATATATTATATTTAATTCTAACTTATAAAGAAAGAAGAAAGTAATCTCACACACCCCGTGGTGAAACCTCACCGACTAACATGGTTTCGCGTATCACACTCTGATAACCCTTGATCTAACGCCTAAGGTTTAAAACCGCGGTGCTAAATGGTACTCTAGTGACTGCAAGGTACACTGGAGTAAGGTACAACGAGTAACAAAGCTGCAAGTAGAGTTGATGGCTTCTAAAAAAGAAACAGCCACGAAGCTTTTAGAGTCGGTCTGTAAATTATACGGGTTGTTTGCTTTGGGACTGCGCCACAGGGTGCGCTGCTGTCCTGCCGGATGCAGTGAGTTGTATCTGAAAGCCAGGTGCCTGCGTAAGATATGGCCAAAGTTTTGTAGTTAAACACAGCAGCGAAACTAGAAACCTAACATCGGACAGAAACGTACGTACGTATATATAGGGGAAAATTTGACAGGACAGAACACTCGGGATACTTAGGAACTGATAGAAGGATAATATTAAACTGGATATTCAACGAATAGATTAGAAGAGTGTATAAAATAAAAATCGTATTAGTGTGGCTCAGGAGAGAGACATATGGCAAGATATTTTTATTAATGTAATGTACTTTTTTCCGGGATCAACAGAATGCAAGGAACTTTATCTGCAGCTCGGGGCTTTGCTCCATGTAGATATTCAAATAAAATGAAACACTGCATTTGTTTTCTTCAACCAATTTCGAATTTAAAACAATTACCTTGTAACAATTCAACAACTTCCAATTAGCAACCCTTCAGAAGTTAAGAATTCTTTAGATAGTCGCGGCATTCCCAAACATCTCCGGAATCTGAAAAATCAGCACCGTGTTCTAAAGTTCCTACTTAGCAGAAAACATATTCTTCCTCAACGACAAAACGACATGCCTAAAGTTGTTTACGAAAAAAGAAAAACTTTTTGCTCTGAGGCTCAGAAGAAAAACAAATACACTGGATGAGCTTTGTGCAAAGCTGACGAATGTAACAGCAGGTGGTTCTGTCTGTAACCACTGTGTGTTTGGTGTCGAACATGACATGTAACATTAACATTTTTATTATCGCAGTTTGAGATATGTGAAGGCAAGTTATAAATTGTATCAATACGTATCAAATTTGTAACAGTGATGTGGATAGGAGTCCGAAATTCTTAACAGGCAAACTATAACTATAATGTGAATAGCGGTTTGTCACAATTACTTAACAAAAAAGATTTTGGGTGTTTGGGAAGCACGTCTGTGCAAATTAACATTTTGACTGGCACCGGACCTAACAGAAACATGCGCTAATGTAAAAAGTATTTTTTACGTTTTATTTCAAATACAGTATGTACAGCATGTTGAAGGAGAAGTTACACAATTATTCCCCTAGAAAAGGTAAATTTCACCCTAGAACAAGCCACGGAGTTTCACAGGGGGAGTAGAGGTATAGCTCTATTCTTTCTTTAACCTCAGACCGAGATGGAGGTGTGTAGTCAACGCCCCGCCACCGCCCCCGCCCCCGCCCCTGCCCCTGCCTCTTTACCCCCGGGAAAGACCCGGTACCCGTTGTATAGGAGGCTGGGTGGGCCCTCTAACCAATTTGAACAAATATTTATACAATGGCAAAAGCGAAATTAAAGTGAATATAATGAGAGCAGGGAAACGTCTAAACAAAAACTGCGACTATAGTTGAGCTAATTACAGCAGAATGCGCATCGATCGCGTATGTTTATATTTCTTGTACATAGCGGTCAGGTCGGCTGGAGCGTAATTCCCGATTTTTTGGACCAGGGGTTTGAGGTGGGAGGGAGAGTGAGCAAAACATTTGGCTGTAAGTCAGTGGATGATAACTGTCTAATGTAAAGTCTTCGCACAAAGATTCAATAGTAAATCCTGAAGGAAAAAAAAAACTATTTTGGAGACCAGAGCGCAGAAGGGAACACTGATTGAAGCAGGTGTAAAGATGGAAAGTGAATTTTTCTTGCTGAAAAGAGGAAAGAGTGAGAGGCAGACGGTAACTATTCTTTTTTTTATAACTTCAGCGGAATTTTTTAAGTGGTCGATCGGTTATGCAATGTTAAAGAAGAATTACGCTCCTTTTAGGTTTTTAGCACAAGGGATAAAGTCTAAGTGGAAAAGTTCCGTGTCAGATTTTACACATCTCCTAACTTTTTTTTTGTTATCGTATTCCAATTTTCACACATTTTATTCGTGTATCTTTTTTTTTTACTTTCTTGGTCACCTGAAACATACCGCAATACGTTGTAGGACAGGAATACACAATGACGTGAGAAGACTATAAAGAAGGGTATTACACTATTTCAGGGAACTGTTCCCTTATTTTCAAGAAAGTTCTGAGTAAAACCGCGAAAAACTTCAGCGAGAACTGTGAGTTTTCCAATACAAAAATTCTAACGATCACTCAATAAATGCAGATTGTAGTCGTTACCTGTGAGCTAATTTGTTCAGTTGGTTTTTTTTTTGCTTTCTTTTGACCACAACACCCCCCCCCCCCCCAGTGGGCCAGGGCCGCCTCATTCACGAGTTTTCTAGATCACACACAACGAAACACCACAGTCGGTAGGACTTCTCTGGAATGGTGATCAGCTCGTCGCATAGAACTTTACCTGACAACACACGACACTCACAACAGACAAACAGAAATGCTCCCCAATGGCATTCGAATCCACAATCTCAGCAGGCGAGCGGCCACCGGCACGGGCAATTTGTTCAGGGAATATTATTAGGTAATTTGCTCCGAAAGGGGAAGCCGTGCAGCAACAAGTCATGCCTTCCTTCAGGCAGCCAATCACATTACACAGAGCTATCTCCAGTTACCGTACCCAAGACCGAAGGATTTCTCGGTGGTGAGATGACCGGGCAAGTGGCAATACAATCTCTTGGTTCAGCGAGGGAATGTAGACTCTACAGTTATTTGTACGTCGTTAAATTTGCACGACCGGCCATCCTTTTCACGCGGCATCATAAACGCGCGTTTCTATGGCAACCATTACTACTTTAGGTACACACAGGTACAATGAAGAATTGACTCTGAATTCACAAATCCGCAGGTTCTTTCCCAGAATTTCCTTACTGCTGAAACGTTTCAAAGTTATTCTGTCAGGGCGCTGGTGTGACAAAATTTCGAACATGTCCCGCCCATACCCTTAATATAGAAGCTGTAATTTCCTCCGAAACGTCGGCAAATATTTACCATTCCAAGAAGATCTCCACAATCAAAGACATGGCTGTGAAAACCTCAAATATCGCATTTAGACGTCAACATCAACTGGATGTTAATCGATAAAAAGATTTTAAAATACACTTTCCTTTTTCTTTCGAGAATTAAAAAGTAAAATATCTTTGTATCTATTGACTGTAGGTGTAGAGAGATATTGTTGCACCTGATCACACTCAGTGACACACACATATATATTAAGTAGGACTCCTCTGGATTAGGGATCGGCCCGTTGAAAAAATTTTTACCTGACAGCACACAGTACTCAAAACAGACATTCGTATCCTCGGCGTGATTTGAAACCCCCAACCCAAGCTACCAAACGGTCGCAGACGTACGTCTTTGGCCGCGCGACCACCGGGAAAGGCTTCTAAAATATTCACAGACGAAATAACTTCTTAATTAGACAAAGATTATCGCAACGCAAGTGCTGATATCGACTGCAATAAGTGACCCTCTACACACCGCATTATTTACTTTCCTGTAGACACAAGACTGTTTGTAAATACCGGACAGATCCCTTTATATTTCAAACCTTACATGGAGGATGGGCCGGGATGGTTCAGTCGGTATAGCTACTCGCTAGGGGCTGAACGGTCCGGGATCGAATACTAATGGAGGCCAGATTTTCCACACCCGTCAAGACCGACCCAGGAGCCCAGCCAGCCTCCTATACAATGGGTACCGGGTCTTACGCGGGGGTAAAGCGGCCGGGGCGTGCCGTTGAACACCCACCTCCATCTAGCGCCGAGGTTAACAGAACAGAAGAGTAGAACTATACTTCTACTACTCCTCTGGGCCTTCGTAGTTTCTTCTAGTGTGATCTTTACCTTTACGTTTATCTTTACCTTCATATTTACCTTACATGGTGGCCTCGTGACGCGAGGACCTGACTTTTGGAATATCAATTACATATTGTCTCCTGTCTCTAGGCCCGGTTAGGCTGGACGACTGGAAATATAGGCAATATTACGTCATATTTAGGGGAAAGATTTTTTAAATTTGCTGTAACATCGTGACGAATTTTGAATCATGTACCTGTTTGTCACTCCACTAGGTGTCGTACGAGGCTTATTCAGAAAGTAAGTACCATTTCGCTGTAAAAAAAAATCGAGTTAGGTTTCGTATAAAATTTTATTGTTATCAGATTCTACATTCTTCAAACTATTTTTCCACATATTCGCCGCCATTATTGAGGCGCTTATCTTATCGGGGCACAAGTTTTTGTATACCCTCCTCATAGAATGCGGCCGCCTGCGATATTAGCCTGTACTGACAATGTCATGGAGTAGAGTCCTTGAAATCTGAGGAAAGTGCAGAGACAGATAAGAAATTGTGAAACGTCTGTCGTCACTCACTCTTTCGTTGACCTTACGCACCAAATCATCATTCCCCCAAGATGGACGCCCACTTCGCGCCTCATCGTGCACGTTCTCTCGTCCTTCATTGAACATCCGAACCCATTTCCTAACCAAGCCATCACTCATCGCATTGTCACCATACACCTGACAGATCTGGTGATGAATCCCACTTGGTAGCACTTTCATATCGTTCAAAAATGAATTACAGACCGTATTTCACAGTCGGCGGCCTCTTCAATTGTCTTTGACATGTTTAACGCACAGGAACAAACATAAACATAATACGAATTTCACGAAATGGCGTCTGTGGCTTCTCAATAGGTAGAGGAAGTCACTGCACATGCGCAAAGTGACAGTCTCGAGGATGCGCGAGAGATATGCGCAGACGGTACTTACTTTCCGAATAACCAACGTATTTTCGAACATCACTTATTGTGCTCTACGATTACGGAAACGGAATTACACAAGAGTAACTGAAAAGAATCACGGCCGAGTTTCGAATGAAATAGGATAAAGCTGAATTCAGAATAACCCCATCAACCCGCCTGTGTTACACACATGTGAAGGGGGAAAGAAAGAAGAGCGGAAAATAAAAAGAAATGACACACACTGCAGCTGCACAATCACCTATGTTACCTCCCACCACTCTCAAAAAATTCCTCGTCCTTTTCACATTTTTCTATCTCAAAACTCTCCCCCTCCCCCATCGCTCCTCCTTCCAACATATTTCTTGTACCTTCCTCTTCTCTCTTCTATTATTCTCCTTCTTGTGTAGTTTTTCTCTCCTTCCACCAGAAGCAGCAGAAATCCAATGTTCTTACTAACTGCTTCACATCCCTCACATCCCTCACCTCCCTTCGCGTGCCCTTTAACCCAAAGTCTCATCTTGATGCTGTCAACCAGTCACACCCCATTTACTTCCCAACCTCCCCCCCCCCCCCCCCCCCCAATCCTTTCCTACAAAGCCCTAAACCATTTCGTTGTCACCCATATCCCAGCCTGCCTCCTATAAAGATCCATAGCGTCATTTCGAAAAGAGGCGAACCTCACACAACTGTACACTCCTTCACATGACACGTAGACTGGCAACAGGAGCTCAGGGACAAGTGGTCAGCCTTCAGAGTGAGCAGCAGCACTTTGTCTTAGAGAAAATATATGGGACAACCGAGTTCGGTGGCTCAGACGATAGTTACTCACCTAATCGGCAGGGTCACATTCCGAATCCTGACGGGGATATCGACTATACTGACCGAGATTCTTCACGGTCTTCTTCAGGCGCCTAATGCAAATCCTATACTTGTGCCTCGCTTGAACAGAGGCCACTTCCTTCCACGTGTCTTCCAATTCGTTATTCATTACGCACCTCTAAATTCCGCTAAGCCGAGAACCGTAAATTAAAATATTAATAAAGAATATTTAAGATCCTCACAGCAGTAAATCCCTTTTTCTCCTCCCACATACTAAATCTAATCATAAGCAAGGTACAGTGCGTTTGTATGTTCAAAATCCAAAGATTCGAAAGACAAATCAGCAGATAAAGTACGTGTTTTTGCGGTAGTGATTGATAAACAGCCCAGCCTGATGATGTTCTCTGAATCTTCGCATTCAAATTAACGTAACATTCTGCAGGATGTCCACACAGGAAGCGTCACGTGTGCGCCATCGAACAACCCAACAAACGCGTTCCGCCTTTCCAAGACAGTGAAGAACTCTCAGACTAACATTTTTAGCTTCTGTCTCAAAATAAGTGTTATGCCATTTTTTTTTGCAGTTAACTTCAAGGTGAAAAGTACCCGTAGCCAAAATTCTGTTCTTCGATTTCCTTGAGCGAATGAACCAGAATTTAAGGGCGAATTATCAAATCAAATAAATAAAAGTTCAAACATTAAGTATTCGGTTGTATGGGAAAATAAGCCTTAAGTCCTTCATAAAAATATTCATGTGGTATCAATTTGGATAAATATTTTTATGTCTCATACAAAATACTGTGTAGGGTGTTTGGCAGTAAGGACAGACCGCCATAATTCTGCTTCTCGTCTCCTACGAATCAAGCAGTAGATCAGACTGTAAAAAGCCTTTATATTCAAATCTCACTTCATAGTGAATAAACTTCATTGCTAAAGCAGTGGTTACGTTACCAGGAGTCTTTCCAGAGACATTAACACGAAACTTCCTGCACGTATGCAACCGGATGTCAATTACCATTTCCATAACAACCCTACACTTATCGTTATCCTCAGCCAGAAAAGTCCAATCTACAACACAAAATTCTGTTTCTCTGACATCATTTTAATATTATCCTCCCATTTACAATCGTTAAAACGTTTATATAATGGTTTTGATTGTGTAACAGTGGCGGCCAGAAAATAAGTTTACAAGGCCTTGCATTTCGGGGGGGGTTTTTTGTTAACTCTACTAAGAATAGACCACACTTAATTTCACTGCCTGACAACTCATTTTCCACAAAATCCTCGCAAAAACTGCTATATTTATCGTATCCTTGGGCTAGCTTCTCTATTTCCTGTGTATCAGTCCGAGTTCTCTGTAATCGGCCGTCGTGTCACACCTGTTCTCACATCGGGATCGTCTATAAATTGTGGCCACAAAGATTCTGCTTCAGTGCTGTAAACAGATGACAGTCGCTCGTCGACGGGTTCCGCTGATGTTATTATAGTCGGTGTAGGTTCTTTGGGTACGAATTACACGACGTGACCATTTTTTTTGTATGTACTGTCATAGAATGAATCAAAGTGACACTTGGAAAGCGAAAACCGTTTCTGATCTTACAGTGTAAAATATGCACTAGTTTGCTTTATTACAAATCGTGTAACTTAAAATGTCTGCATTATCGAAAGGCATCAGGCAGTGACAGAATGTCTTTTTGTAGCTTTTTTATATTATACCTTTATGGTTAAAGTTAAAATAAATAACTCCACGGAGCAAATTCCTTCCTGATAAGCTAAACAGTTCCTCAGCTAGTCAAGAAATTCCCCGCATTTTATGGAACCCGAAGGTTCATTGCCGCATTCACAACAGCCCACCACCTGTCCCGCCAGAACAATCAATTCCATGCCCCCACATCCCACTCCTTTAACATCTCCAGTCCCTCTACCACTGCTTGTGTTGGACCAAAGGATCAGTCCAAGACCGAGGCCCTGTGAAATGTTTAGCAACATCGTAAAGTTTTTACGAGTTGTTACACCTCGTCCAACTCCAAACCTGGAAGACCACCCTATGTCAGATGTCCGCTACTACTTATGCAGTATATTCGCAACTGCCCTCAATATCTGGACGCCGTTCCTCCATCTGCAACCTAAGGACGCGTCATGCCGTGGTTACAGGCACCCGCTTATCCAGCAATGCTGCAATAAATACAAATAGTATTGGGAAATTATGCCATATCCAACAAATGATATGCAATTATTTACTTACAAAGATGGGAGGAGGGTAATATTCTTAATAAGATAATAATGTCGATTGAGGATGGAGATTAATATTTTGTGGTGTAATGCGGCAGTGCACTTTCGGAGCAACTTGGTCCAATCTTCATCAAGGTGGAGACAGTGTTACGCGCCAAAATACAAGAAAAAAGTAAACTCCCTGGCCACTTAATGAAGGGATATAGGGGGCGTAGAAGGAGAGCTCCACTCATTCTTAACCTCGACACTAGATTGAGGCACGTGATGAAGTTCACGCTCAGACCGCCTTATCACCGAGGAAGAAACTCGATACCCATTGAACCGGAAGCTGGGAATGCCGCACAGACAGTATAGAAAAGCTGGAAAACTGGAGGTAAGGTACCAGAAGGTAGTGAACTGCACAGTCACCGCTTTGTTAACCGGAGACGTCGCAAAGACTGTTAGCGTCCGGACACACAGCGCAGAGCTCAAGAATTTAAGGCGTCTCTTTTTTATTTTCCTTCTTTTTTCTTTCCTTCCAGAACGTAAAGTGCTGGCCTCTGCTTACACCTGCAAAATTGTAAATCTTACGTCTGTTACCCACGACTTCCTGCCACGTAGTCCGGAACAAGTCAGGCACATATTACCCCTCCCTCCCTCCCCCGACCAAAAATGGGGCAGCAGATCTGTATACCTCTGCAATTGGAGAACAGGAAATTCTAAATGAGGAGCCATTTTCAAGTTGTCACATTTTATTGGTCCTGTTTTGACCGTGTTTACTCCACAGTACATATAGGAGCATGGAAGGGTAGAAAGAAGGAAGGAAACAAGAAATAAATGTTCCTACAAGGCATTCATGACGGGCGTTTCCCTTCTCTAAAACTTACATAACCCTCTGGAGTCACTGAATATTGCTGCTGGTTGGGAGTTTTACAAGGGGCCAACAGAAACAAACGTGTGGAAGTGGGTGAGAAAGCTTGTTAAAGGAGAAAATTTGTTTTGTAAGACAAAGCTCATAAGTCAAAAGAAGTTGAGTTCCAATATCAGATTAGGGGACAAATTATTGCTCTCTAGCAATTTATCGCCCCTTCCCCCCCCCCGCCAAACAGTGCCCAACTGTAATAACAGTTTTCCGGATTCAAATTTACAGGTTATGACACAGCGTTACGTTCTTTTTGGAATCGTGTTCATGTCTGCCTTTAAATGGGGAAATCAACCAAAGCGTTCCGTGCTGTTAAAGTTTACAACTGGCGGCCCGTGGATATCGCCAGACCTACGAGAAGTTAAAAGTCAGCAAAAGCATGTCACGAAGCTTACAGATATTCTTCGGCATAAAATATTACAACCTAACAGCCATTAAGTTGGACAAGAAATGCTCTGCATTTCACAGAGCGCAAGGGATCATAACAGTTAAAAAAAAATCGGCCATTCTTGGGTTCAAATTTTGGCCCCTAGATCAGATATGCAGATGAAGGGTTTTCAGACACGTTCGCAAAATTGCTGACAGTGACTATAGCGTCGTCATTTCCATCCGTCTGTCCGTCTGTATGTCCGTCCGCATTGAAATATTCAGCTCCTACTTGACGGATTTACATAAAATTTAGTATTTTAGTATTTTTTGAAAATATGTTGACAATGTTCAAGTTTCATAAAAATCTGACATGAATAACGGGCACTTTACATGAAGACCTTTGTATACTTACGATCATCTTGTTCAGTTCTTCTTAAAATGAGAAATGTTTCAGACAAAGCTGTAAGGAAAGTCAAAATACACATTTTGTGTTCCACAACTTCTTCCCGAAAATCGTGGCGTTTATGCGTTAATGTGTAACAGTTTAGTAGAGCCGTGCAGACCACAGATGACATTATACGGCGCATGGGCATTGTATGATGGATAACTAAACCTAAAGACACACACCCAAAATACGAAATATTTACTGCTTTTCCACTGCAAGAGTGGCTACGCGAACGATCCTCAATGTTACTTTTGTTCGTCTTGTTTAAACATTTCCCTTCACTTTTCCACGAAAATGTTAAAATATTACCTCACATTAGACCTCAGCAGTTGATGGGCTCATTCCTTCTTCTTCGTTTTTTTAGTTTGTACCCTAAAATCCAATTCCACATATTACAGCTACAGACATTCCTAAAAAAAATAATCTACAATACAAAATACCATTGTGACTAACCTGAGTTACACACCGGATCAAATCGAACAGTTTCGATTACTATCGACAGTTACTTATATTTCCGTATACCATCTGGTCAATATTATTGGTTGCCCGTCACGTGACGAGCACATAGCTACTTAAAGCACTTGACCCTTATCGTAGGCGGATGGACCAAGTCCGCAGTCCGTGCCTTATGTGTATAAGTCATTACTTAGCATTACCATCCCACTTAAGCTGAGACATCCACAAATGGCTCGCTCCTCCATTCCTCCTGATTGCACATTCATAATACTGGGATGTTGATAAGTCCTTAGACCGACCAGGAAGGAAACAAGCTAACGTTTCTGTCAGAATGACGTGAATTTTCTTCGGCCCCTTGCCTTGCAGGAAAAAAACTTGATGACAGTTCGAGTCTCGATGTCGTTGAAATCGCGCGCGTCCCTGACATGCTTCCGAGCTTGTTTCATCTTGGTCGGGCTAATCGGACTTATCATCACCCCGGCAAAAGCTGATAAAGAGAATTAGTTACAAAGATTGTCTTTATGTATCGGTTTTTTATCTTTTTTTAAAACGTTATTATCGCTTAGAACCAAATTTTCTCCTCTCATATCCTTGAGATAAGACTCCAAGTCTCAGAGATACAAATAAAACCTAAAATTAAAATTATATATATATTTCAGTCACTAGGCTTGTAGATAAGGGAGGAGAAGACAGGTATTTTTAAGCTAGGAGAAGACAAACATTCCCTGAAATTAATTTGTTCTCAACTTTTACGATTATGTCATTTCGATGTCTTATTTCCTTACGCGACTATTTGTACCTTTCCAAACTGTCGAAAGATTTATCACCTGTCCACAGCTAATGCACCCTGTTCTCAACACAAATAATTAGCAGCTCAGTTTACTGTGGTCGTTAAGAGCACATTACACAACACAAACTGCACAAAGCTATCACAGAATGCCACACAATAAATCCAACTGAAACTAAACGCTACAGACATACATTATCAAGGCAGTGACTTATGGGGCAGCATGTAGAGGCAGGTAAGGTGACGCATGCAGATAAAAACAGTTGTTCTGCTGCTATCCACCATGCGTGCCGTGTCCCAGCCAATTATTAATGGACGGCGTCCGCCCGCCCTCGCGCGCCAAGAGGGTGGACCTCACACAGGCATGGCAAGGCTCCAGCGTCTACGACATACACGGGAGACACGATAACTGCCCAGCGCTAGAAGACGGCTCGCGAGGGATTACCAACATATGGTACAGTAAAGCCTAAACTTCCCTCTGCACGGAAGGAGCCTGAGCACGACTCACGAGGGCTTCACTATCGCAAAATCTGAAATTCCTTCTGTTAGAAATTGAAACACTATTAACCTTTAGACGCCTAACGTCAACTATAGTTGGCGTTACGCACCGCTAACCTCCAAAGTTGCATTTTATATATTCATTCAACAAATATAGGTACCGAATATTTTAAACATGGTGTATACTCTCCGTTTTTTCTCTTCAAAATGCAGTTTTTTCATAATTCTAAAGTATTTGGTTCCTGTATTATTCACATTTTATATACAGGTTTGCTAAAATTAAAAAAATAATTCCGGCACCAAAAGGTTAATAAACACAGATTCTTTGTCTACAAACCTATTAGCAATCATACTGTGTTATTTAATTTTGTTGAAGGAGTAATTACACCACTACAGATTCAGCATACAGTAGAAATCCAATCATCCGGAAGCTCGTTATCGGGATCAGTGTGGCCCTTCGGTTAAACATTTTCTTGCAGTAATTGTACTACATCTTTTTATGGCTTAATTTTCCCTCATTTGTCAAATACATATCAAGAATTATGTATTAATATTTTATTTGTATGTAAATAAACATGTCGTCTAAAACAGTCGTTGATATAATTTTTTCTCTTCAAACTGCCAATGTAGGCTATTTTTAAAAAAATCCAATTATCCGGATTTTCTGCATACCCGAATGATTAGCCGTTTCAATTAATCCGGATGAGTGGAGTTCTACTGAATGTTCAATTTGTCAGGCACGACCTCAAATATTCGTTTCGTCGGCATTCATTTTAATTTTCCACGGACAAAAAAATTATTTCATTCTTAAAATATGGATTTTTTTTTACAACTGTCGCTGTACCAAATTTCATATTTCTATTCCCAATTATTAATTCGTTATAAGCATTAAAACGATATCTGAAGATAATTTTCGCATGGCTGTTATCTTTTTTTACTTCGCTTTACTACCAGAACAGAACGTGTGCCGTTCGCAAATCATTTTTGTTTTGTGGTCAACAGAATGGCGTGCTACGTGCTACAACTACAAAATCTCATCTTCAGACATGTTTTAAAAGGCATTTTTAGGTTGTGAATTATTTACACATTCACAGATTGTGTCTGAAGATGTTTCATATGAGTCGAAACATGAAGCACACTTATGAATAATTTAACAAATTTGTATTCATAAAATGATGTTACAGAAGTTAAATCAAGAAAGATGAGCTGGGAGATTGCGATAACACGCGCAGAAGGAACAACGAACGGATACAAAATTTTGGTAGGGAAACTAGAAAGATAAAAGGAACGTGGCCAACTACGTAGCAAATTTGAGGAAGATATTCAAAAGGATTTCCAACAGGAAGGGACTCAAGTGGATCGAGAGGGTGACCGGTGGCAGTTTGTTATCATTATTAGGCAACTTTCGATTCGATCGTATAAAAAGATAAAGGCTTCTCAACCGTCCATGGGCAAAGATCGCTCAATGGACCAGATCTAATACTTCCTTCTGATGACGCCGTGTTTCTTTAACATTTCAATTCCCACTGTACCACCAGAAATAAAACTAAAAAATTTTGGTGTTTTGCTGACCGTGCATCTCAGTATAATCCTAGTAATTAACCAACTTGAGGCACAAAATCTTGTTTTATAATAAGTTTATTAAGTGCCCCTACATGTTTCGAGCACTATGTGCTCATCATCATCATGAGGTCAAAATTGTATTATACAGCATCTGGTAACATCACACATGTAGGTGGTCGTCCCGTGCACAGGTTGAGAGAAAAGTCTTCTCTCAGCCAAACTGTTCCGTAAATCAGAAAGTATTAGACAGAATAAGTACCTACTCTTCGTCTTTAAGTGTTACACGAAGTGAAACGGTGGAAAATGGCCGAAATATGCGCCAATTTAACTATGTACTTTTGGTTCTACCCGGCTTTCTGTTAGTATTCATGCACCTGGTTAGCAGTGACTTTGGATTTGACACGAAAGACTAAGAACACGTAGAATATTTTTCTTGCGCACCTCAGTTCACACACACACAAACATACACACACACACACACACACACACGTACACACCCACACACACACATAAGCACACCCACACCCACACACACACACACACACACACACACACACACACACACACACACACACACACACACACACACACACACACACACACACACACACACACACACA
>Ga0131853_10010908_pt1 | contig 16608 bp, 10 predicted proteins | sample TergutLab28metaG_FD_92764 | JGI IMG/M metagenome (GOLD analysis project Ga0131853, IMG submission 92764) | Labiotermes labralis P1 segment gut microbial communities from Petit-Saut dam, French Guiana - Lab288 P1 (version 2) (version 2) | ecosystem: Host-associated > Arthropoda: Insects >...
CTCTCGATCTTCTCGGCCTTGGGCTTTAACGAACGCGCCAGGTCGTTAAAGTCTGCGTCAAACAGTATACAGCCGTGGTGCATTATGCGGCCGTTCTTCGCCGCTTGCGCGTTCCCCGAAAACTTCCGCCCGTCTATCACAAGGTCGTTGCGCCCGCTGAACTCGGCGTTTATTCCAATACGGCGCAGATATCCGCGCACGGGCGCGGTGAATGCCGCATAACCGCCGAAGTCGCCTGCTCTGCCGTTGTTTATAATGGTGTAGTTTATGTTGCCAAGGTCGTGGAACACCGCCCCGCCGCCCGACATACGGCGCACAACGTCTATATTGTTCGCCCGCACATAGTCCGCGTCGATCTCTTCCACGGCGTTTTGGTTATTGCCTATGATAACCGAGGGGCCATTTCGCCACAGCATGATAAGCTCCGTATCCGTGCCTGTGAGAAGGTATTCCTCAAGCGCAAGGTTGAAGGCCGGATCCTGCGAGGTATTGTGAATAAGGCGCATATGCTTGTCTCCCGTCTACTGTTGAAGTACTTTAGTTATAACACGCTGACAATGCCCCGTCAACCTGCACGGCAAAAACTTATGTTGACAAAGCATGTACAGAACTGTTAGAATGGTTGTAAACGTGGGCTGGGTGGTATATTCGCATGACAAAGCTGACTTCTAATAAACACTCCGTTTTCTTCGTGTTAGTCACTTTGTTGATGCTCGCCATGGTTTGGTTCGGCTCCGTCACCCATATTGACTTCGGGCTTAACCAGAACCGCGGAGTTACCTTTCCCACGGGCAGGGTGCTGGAGGTTGTTTCCGACCGGACTTCACTGTCCCCCCACGGCATTCGTATGGGGCGGCAGGATCTGCGCGTGGAACTGCTGACAGGGGAGAGCCGCGGCAGGGTTGTAGAGGCGCAGAACACGCTGCTGATGGGTCATTCCGTCTTTGCGCAGGAGGGCGACCGCCTTGTTATCTACTTCGAGCAAGCTCCAAACACCGACGATTATTTCGCCAGAGTACACAGCTATGAAAGGGCAACGGCTATCTACTTTGTTGTCCTTTTATTAATTGGCCTGTTGGCGGCCGTGTTTGGCAAATCAGGGCTTAAATCCGCCTTCGGCCTGGTGTTCACCTTTGTTGTTATAATATTCCTGCTGATACCGCTCATTACCATGGGCGCACCGCCGGCCCTGCTCACCTTCGGTCTTTCGCTCTGCATAGTGGCGGTTTCGCTCATCGCCATAATGGGGTTCGAGAAAAAAACATACATAAGCATCGCGGGAACGGCAATCGGTATCGTTGCCTATTCCTTGTTCTACATAATAATCAGTGGGCTGCTGCGCATAACGGGCTTAAATGTGGAGGCCGTGAGTACCCTTGTTGTCATCGACTTTAATGTGGCCATAGGCGAGCTGCTGTTCTGCGCGATATTGATTGCGTCTCTTGGGGCTGTCATGGATGTCGCCGTGTCGCTGGCCTCTGTTATATCGGAGATAAGCGCGGCGAATCCGCGGGCAGGGTTTAAGACTTTGTTCTCCTCTGGCATGAAGGTCGGCAAGGATATGATCGGATCATCAACAAACACCTTGATACTGGCGTTTACCGGCACGTTCTTCATATCTCTGCTGCTGTTTCGCTTGAACAATTTCCAGTACGGTATGCTGATAAACCGTGTGGACATTGCCATAGAAGTTCTGCGCGCGGTGTCGGCCTCCGCGGCTATGATACTCTGCGCGCCCGCCACGGCCGTGATAGGGGCGTGGGTTTACGGCGGAAGGGCGCAGGGCAGGGCGAAGCCGACATAAGTTACAACGGTATACGCTGCTTAGCAATACGGCAGTGAATATAAATTATTCTTAGAGGGGGAACAAGCATGATGAGTAAGATAACATTACCACAAAGCGCAAAGCGCATCCTTGCTGTGCTGCTTGCATTGGTAATGGTGTTCACCGTACTGCCGTCGGCAGCTGTAGTTACCGCTGCGGAGGACGAGCCGGAGATCGCAGAAGAGCAACCCGACGTTAGAGGGCAAAACTATAGAAACATCGCGCTAAACCCGGGCGCAACGGTGGAGGAGATGCGCTTTACGTGGCACTCCGGTTCGCCGACCGGCAGCATCAGGATCACCAACCTGGACGATGCCGGCTGGTATCGCGAGCTGACATCCGCGGCACAGCCGCTTGCGGTACACCAGGGCACAGGCCCGATGGGTACTGACACAGACATGTTCCCCGGCCGCCCGGGTTATACATACTATGTGCATCAGGCCGCGGTATACGACCTTGACCCGCAAACAAGCTACAGCTATGTGATAATGTGGGACGGCGGCGAGTCCGAACCCAAGAGCTTCCGCACAGGCGGCAGTGAAACGTTCACATTCCTTGTGGCGGGCGACCCGCAGATCGGCGTGGGCAACCAGAGCCTGGATCTTGACGGCGAAGGCTGGCTGAATACGCTGGAAGTCGCGCTTGCGGCATACCCCGACGCGGAGTTTGTGCTGTCTGTGGGCGACCAAATTCACACAACATCCGGAAACGCCGCCGTGTCTCAGGCGCGCCACGACTGGATGTTCGGGCTTAGCCAATTGCAGAGCCTTCCGCTTCTGCCGGTAGTCGGCAACCACGACGGCGCGGGCTTGGGCAACACCAACAGCCGCATGTGGCCTCTGCACTACAACCTGCCGGACGACGCGGATAATGTGTTGCGCTTCAACTCACAGTTCTACACCCAGTTCGACTTCTGGGCGCGTTGGGGCAGTGTGATGTTCATAGTGCTGGACTCCAACACCACAACCTGGGTGAACAGCATCGGCGGCCAGAGCCGGCTTGCGTTTATGGAAGAGGCCGTAGCCGCAAACTCCGACGCGCAATGGCTTGTCGTATCGTTCCACCACCCCCCGTATTCCGTATACAGATCCACTAACGACCCCGACAAGGTGCAGGTTATCCAGAACTGGATACCCGAGTTTGAACGCCTGGGCGTGGACGCTGTTTTCGGCGGACACTGCCACGTATTCAGCCGCACCCTGCAAATGGCCGCAAACGTTCCCCAGCCGGATCAACAATGGCTGACAGCCGGCGGCGAAATACGCGAGGACCTCACTGGTATGCTGTACAATGCCGTTCTGGATCCCACGGGCATCGTGTACATGGCGTTTAATTCGGCAAGCGGCAGCGGCTACTACAACGTAACCCAAATGCCGCGCAGCTACATTGCGGCCTACAACCAGAACTTCCGCCGCAACTTCTCCGCAATAACCGTAACGCCGAACATCTTCGAAATAGCAACCTACCAAGTAAACGACGACAACACACAGACCCTTCTGGACGTGTACACCCTCGTCCGCTCCGACAACGGAGAGGTGCCGGAGGGTTACACCTTCCGCACACTTGAACCCGACGTTCTCCAGAGAATCACCGAACCCGCGCCAAGCACCCGTATACTCCACGGCGCGGAAGCCACGGCGGAAGGCCTTGGCCTGCCCGAAACAGCCGGGCTTGAAACCACCCTGCTGAACAACGAAGGCGGCAACACCGTGACCATCCGCAACCCGGGCGGCCCCTACGGCAGGAATGTCCGTGCCATAACAGCCGCCGTAACCTGGGATGTGGAAGGCTCCGACTACGACCCCGAATACCTTGGCGAACAGAACTTCACAGTAACGGGAACAGTGGAAGCACTGCCGGCGTCGGTCATAAACCCGGACGATGTACCTCTGGAAGTGACCATCGAAGTGCATGTGTTCGCATACGGCGAAGGCCCGCCGCCTCTGCCGCCCACCATCCCCATTTCCGAGGCAAACGCCGCCGAAATCGGCACCTCTGTGATGGTAGCCGGCTACATCATAGCTGTCGAGCGCGAGGACAGATTCATAATCCAAGACTCTACGTCCCCGTGGGGCGGCATCTTTGTTAATGCCGTGGAGCCCGCCGACCAATACTTCGGCCAGTGGGTCATCGTGGAAGGCACAAGAGATCTGCAATGGGCTCAGCCGTCCATAGGCACAGCAACCGTTACGGCTCACCCGGACGAAAGCTTGGTGCCGCTGACCCCGGTTCTGCTTACAATGACAGACCTTGCAAACACAGAGCCTTCACAGTGGAACTCCATGCTTGTGTCGTTCTACGCCAACATCGAGGCTCGTTACCCCGAAACAGATGTAGCCGTACACAACATCGGCGGCGAAGGTTCGTCAATGTCCATGACCGTTGCTCTTCCGGAGGAGTTGGAGGACGGCGACCGCGTGAGAGTTGACCGCGCCGTTGTACACTGGAGAGCCGATCTTGAAGAAAACCGCCTGCACACAAACTGGGGCGTAGGCGGTGTGGCACGCGCCTACGACGAACCTCTGACAGTGGCCGAGGCCAACATGCGCCCGACCGAAACAGAGGTGACTGTGCGCGGTATAGTTGTAAACTACTACGACACAAGCCCCGGCAACCGCAACTCCTTCCACATGCAAGACTATGACGCACGCACGCCCCTCTCCGGAATTCTCGTGCGCGGCCCGCTGGGCGTAGCCACCGACGAAGTTGTGGGCAGCGAAGTTATAGTCACAGGCATAAGGAACGGAGACCAGGCGGGAAGCGGGTTCGGCGAGATCGAAAACATAACGATAACAGGCTCTGAAGCCATCGACATCCTAAACCCCGACGCGCCGCAGCCGCAGCCCGTTGTGGTGCCTACCCTGCTGGCCTTCAGAGGCGGAGCCTATAGATCCATGCTCGTTTCCATCGACCATGTGCAGCTTACCTCCGAACTTTTGTTCAGCGGCCCCGGCGGAGACCGCCCCAACTACCTGCTCTACCAGCCCGACGGCGCAGGAGCATACCACTTCGTAATAGCCTGCGGACTCGACGGCTGGCACGAGATGGCCGGAGTATATGAGGGCGCGGAGATCGAAGGCGGAGACTTTGTGCGGGTTAACCGCGCCGCCATCCACTGGTGGCAGGCGCGTAACGAAGTCCAGATACGCCTGTTAGACCCGGCGGCAGATATCGTTCTCTCTGCAGAAGCTCAATAAGCCTAAATCAGTAACATACTCTACGACAACACCTAGGGCGTGTTTGAAAACCCCATTCTGGCGTATTTTCGGCAAATTTTCCGCCGTGCGTCGTCAGCTTCTACTTGCGAACCACAAGGGTTCGCGGCGTCGGCGCTTCCTAGCCCGACGAAAAATTGTGCTCAAAAATCCGCCAGAAGCGGGTTTTCAAACACGCCCTAAATGGCGGCAAGGATAGAATTACTATCGCTTGCCGCCATTTTTGGTGTTAATTTGCTATAGCGGAACTGCTTTATACCGCGATCTTGGCCAGGAGATCCGGCAAGCTGTAGGCAGTAACCTCACAGATGTCAAGCTCGTCACATATACGGTTCACCGTCTCCGGATCTATCTGGTATATGTAGGATACATCACTGCGCGTATACACATACGGCGAACCGCACTCCACCTCCCGGTGGTAAAGCCCGCATATAAAGGACGAGCCGCCCGCCATAACGCGGAAGAAGTTGCCGCGCGTAATGCGCGAAATGTTATTTTCGCCCGCAATGCGCCGTACCTCCTCCGCGCTGATGTCCAGCACACGCGCCACGCTCTCATAGCTCATAACTCCCGAAGACTCCTTCACATACAGGTCAATCTCCCGGAGTTTCGGCACAATGCGCGATATATAGGTATGCAAGTAGCTGTCAGCCGATTTCAACAACGTTCCCCCTCCAGACAAATATCAACTGAATTCACTATACTACACAGCACGGCCAAGTTCCAGTTGTAATTAATGGATTGGGCGAAAATATCACTTGCTTTATGTCATGGAAGTTGGTACAATGCTACTTATAAAGCTGATGAAACTGACAGTTACTATCGGGAGGCACAGATGGAGTGTATTGTAATAAACGGCGGCAGGCGCCTGGAAGGTGAGGTAAGCGTCAGCGGGGCGAAGAATGCCGCTGTAGCCATTATACCCGCGGCAATAGCCGCAAACGATATATGCGTTATCGAGAATCTGCCATACATAGAGGACGTGGACGGCCTCACAAAAGCAATGTCGCAGATAGGCGCGATATGCACCCTGCGCGACGACCATACGCTGGAGATAGACAGCCGCAACATCAACCACTGCTGCGCCACATATGACAGCGTGCGCAAGATCCGCGCGTCCTACTACTTGCTGGGCGTGCTGCTTGGGCGTTTCGGCCGTGCGGAGGTTCCCCTGCCCGGGGGCTGCAACTTCGGCGTGCGGCCTATCGACCAGCACATAAAGGGTCTGACGGCCATGGGCGCGAAGGTGAACATAGAACACGGCATCATCAAGGCGCGCGCAGACAGGCTTGTCGGCACCAATGTCTACCTGGACGTGGTGTCCGTCGGCGCGACCATCAACATAATGCTGGCCGCAATCTACGCCGAAGGCGTAACGGTTATCGAAAACGCGGCGAAGGAGCCGCACGTCGTTGACACCGCCAACTTCCTGAACATCCTGGGCGCGAAGGTGAAGGGCGCGGGAACCGACGTTATCCGCGTGACGGGCGTATCGGCCCTGCACGGCGGCACCTACACCATCATCCCGGACCAGATAGAGGCCGGCACCTACATGGTTGCGGCGGCCATCACCGGCGGGGATGTAACCGTACACAACATCATTCCCAAGCACATGGAATCAGTGATATCAAAGCTGGGCGAAATGAACTGCCGGATCTCCACAGGCGCGGACTTTGTGCGCGTGCGCGGCAACGACAACCTCACCAGCGTGAACGTAAAGACCATGCCCTACCCCGGCTTTCCCACAGACCTCCAGCCGCAGATGACAGCCCTGCTCTGCAAGGCCAAGGGCACGGGCATTCTGACGGAAACCGTGTGGGAGAACCGCTTCCAATACATCAACGAGCTGAAACGCCTCGGGGCGAACATCAAGGTAGACGGACGCACCGCCGTGGTGTCGGGCGAAGCCGGCCTCACCGGCGCGCTTGTGAACGCCACAGACCTGCGCGCTGGCGCGGCCTTGGTTGTTGCCGCTCTGGCCGCCAAGGGGGAAACCGTGATAGGCAATGTGCGCTACATAGACCGCGGCTATGAGAGGATCGAGAACAAGCTTGGCTCTCTCGGCGCCGACATACAGCGTGTTGACCGTTTGGTGTAAGATGGGCGCAGAGGGCAAGGAACTCATCTTGGCGGAAAAACCGTCTGTCGCGCGTGATATCGCGCGTGTGCTTGGTGTGCGCCAAAAGGGAGACGGCTTCCTCTTCGGCGAAAGCTACATCATTTCCTGGGCAATAGGCCACCTCGTGACCCTTGCCGAACCGGAGGAGTACGACCCCGCGCACAAGAGATGGCGCAAGGAATCCCTCCCCATCATCCCCGAAAAGATCAAGCTTGTGCCTATCGCAAAGACCAAGAGCCAGCTGGGCGTTATCAAGCAGCTGATGGCGCGGCAGGACGTAGGCGGCATAATCTGCGCCACGGACTCCGGGCGCGAAGGCGAGCTTATTTTCCGCTACATATACGATCTGCTGGGCTGCCGCAAGCCCGTAAAGCGGCTGTGGATATCCTCCATGACAGACGACGCAATCCGCGACGGTTTCCGCAACCTCAAGGACGGCAAGCACTACGACAACCTTGCGGAATCCGCCAAGTGCCGCTCCCACGCGGACTGGCTCGTGGGCATCAACGCGTCGCGGGCGTTTACGCTGAAGTATGACGTACTGCTCTCCGTCGGGCGCGTGCAAACGCCCACACTGGCCCTGCTCGTGGCGCGCCAGCAGGAGATCGACGACTTTGTGCCGACGAACTACCACGAAGTGACCGCAAGCTTTAACACAGACGCCGCATTGACCTACCAAGGCACCTACTTCCGCGCCGAAAAGGGCGAGGACGGCACGGCCGTAAGGCAGACAAGGCTTGAGACCGCGGAGCAGGCGCAGGAAGTTGTGGAGGCCGTAAGCGGCCGACCCGCCGCCGTGGCCGACCAGGAAACAGAGGAAAAAGTTCAGCCGCCGCCGCTGCTCTACGACCTTACAGAGCTGCAGCGCGAGGCCAACCGCCGCTTCGGCTATTCCGCGCAGAAAACGCTGGACATAACCCAGTCTCTGTACGAAAAGCGCAAGCTGATCACCTATCCGCGCACCGACAGCCGCTACCTAAGCTCCGACATGAAGGCCAAGATCCCCGACACCATCAGGAAGCTTGCGGGCGCGGAGGAATACGCGGTCTTTGCCGCAACGATAGACACGTCCAAGCTGAACATGGGCAAGCGTATCGTAGACGACACAAAGATCAGCGACCACCACGCCATCATCCCCACGGCCTGCGCGCCGAAGCTTCAAGCCCTCGGCGCGGAGGAACGCGCTGTGTACGACCTTGTGGCGCGGCGGTTCCTGCAGGTGTTCTACCCCAACTATGTCTACAGGGTCACGACGATAATCACCGAGGTTGCGGCGGGTGACGCGGCGCACAGCTTTGTGTCCAAGGGCAAGGTAGTCGTGCAGGAAGGTTGGACGGCCCTTAACCCCGCGCAGGAGGCAGCCGCGAAGAAAACGCGCTCCAAATCAGGCGCGAAGGACGACGACGAAGGGCAGTCCCTGCCGGGGATGCAGCGCGGCGAGGCCGTAACCTGCACACAGGCCAAGGCCGCGGCAAAGCGCACACAACCGCCCAAACCCTACACCGAGGCCACACTGCTCTCAGCCATGGAACACGCCGGGCGTTTTGTGGAGGACGAAGAACTGCGCGAAAGCCTAAAGGACTCCGGCCTGGGCACACCCGCCACACGCGCCGCCACCATCGAGCGGCTGATATCCGTGGGTTATGTGCAACGCAGCGGCAAGGCAATGGCCTGCACCGAGAAGGGGCGCAAGCTGGTAGCCGCCGTACCGCCGGAGCTGAAAACGCCGGAGACCACCGGCCGGTGGGAGAAGGGGCTGACATCCATCGCCAAGGGCACCCTTGGCAGTGAACGCTTCATGCAGAGCATCAGCCGCTATGTCTGCTATATCGTGGACTATGCCCGAAGCACCGGCAACGACATCACCTTCCCGGAGGACGCGGCGCGTAAGTCCGCCAAGGCCAAGCACATCACGGCGAAGTCGCTGGGCAAATGCCCCAAGTGCGACGGCGGCGTGCTGGAGAACTCGAAGGCCTTCGGGTGCAGTAACTGGAAAACGGGCTGCAAGTTCACCCTCTGGAAGAACTCCGCCGCAGTGCCGGGAGTGAGCCTCACGGCCAAGGCCGTGGCGCAGATCTTGGCGGAGGGAACATGCAAGGCCGCCACATCCGCCGGGGAAACGGTCTCCCTGCGCCTCCGGCCCGATTCAACCGGCATAACAATCATTGATTAATCGCACACGAATGTGTTATACTATATCCAGTTTAGAGCGCGGCTGAAAACGCGCCCATACAGGTTCTATTACGATAGAAAGAGGGAGCCTATGCAGCAGACCAATCCTTACAGCAAGATGCGGGAAAACGCGATTATGACCGCTCCGAAAGAAGAACTGACCCTGATGCTCTACGACGGCGCGCTGAAATTCATAAACCAGGCTCAGATCGCGATGGAGAACAAGGACCCCGGCAAGACCCACGAATGCCTTGTGAGGGTGCAGGACATTATCCGCGAATTTCAGATCACGCTGGACAGGAAGCACGAAGTCTCACAGCACTTCGACATCATGTACGAATACATCTTCCGCCGCCTTGTAGAGGCCAACACCAAGAAGGACATCGAAGCCGTGAAGGAATGCAGCGAGCTGATACGCGGTATGCGCGACATCTGGAAGGAAGCGATGCAGGTGGCGCGCGGAGCGAAGGCGGCACAGCCGGGCGCACCCGCGGCCACCGGCAAGAGCTTGCAGGGCTGACGCTATGGACAAGTGCGCGAATATAGCCATTCAGCTTGAAAACACTCCAAGCAAACGCAGGATTTTTGCGTAAGTGCTAGGAATGAGGGACGACGCGTACCCGCAGGGTACGCTAGGAGTGAATGACGACGCAATTGCGCAAAAAGACAAGTTTGATCGGAGTGTTTTCAAGTTGAATGGCTATATTCCGCGGATCGCCATCATGGGCGGAACCTTCGACCCTGTACACTACGGGCATATGGTGGCCGCGGAAGCCGTGCGGCAGGAGTTCGGCGTGGACGAAGTGCGCTTCATACCCGCGCACAGCCCTCCGCACAAGGAAGCCGGCGGCCGTGCCGACCCGTGGCACAGGTACATGATGACAGCCCTGGCCACGGCGGACAACCGAGCCTTCTTCCCTTCGATGATCGAGATCGAGCGCGGGGGCAAGTCCTATGCCGTTGACACGGTGCGCGCCCTGCGCAGGGAGCTTGGCGGCGATGCGAAGATATACTTCATAACAGGAGCGGACGCCGTGCTGGAGATTCTGACATGGAAGGAGCCGGACGCTCTTCTTTCTGTGTGCGACTTTGTTGCGGTGACACGGCCCGGCTACAAGCGCGAGACCCTGCTGGCCTTTATCGAGAAGCTGGGCAAGGATTCGGGCGGCAAGATACACTTTCTGGAGGTTCCGGCTCTGGCGATATCTTCCTCCGACATTCGGGCGCGGGTGTTCCTTGGCAAGTCCGCAAAGTACCTTATGCCCGACAGAGTGCTGGACTATATCGAGAAGCACGGCCTGTACGCCATGCCGCGTGATTCCGCCGCACGCCGCAGTGCCGAGGCGGTCTTGGAGTATCTGCGGGCGAACATCAGCGGCGAACGCCTTGCGCACACCATGGGCGTGGCCGAACAGTCCGTGCGGCTTGCGCAGGTACACGGTGAGGATATCGAGCTTGCCTACCTTGCCGCTCTTCTGCACGACTGCGCAAAGGAGCTTCCGGGCGGGGAGATCTCCCGCTTGGCCGTACAGGGCGGGGCTGTGCTTGACGAACTCACCGCCGCGTTTCCCGTACTGCTGCACGGAGACGCGGCCGCACAGCTTGCGCCGGCCATGTTCGGCATAGACGACCCCCGCGTGCTGGCCGCCGTGCGCAGCCACACCATTGGCCGCCCCGGCATGTCCGCCCTTGAGAAGATCCTCTTTATCGCCGACACGCTGGACACCGGCCGCGACGCCGAAGCCGGCGACACACACCGGGACCGCCGCGCCAAGATCAGGGATCTGGCGTTTTCACAGCGTAATCTTGACGCCGCGGTGTACGAGACGCTGGCTCTCAAACGAGACCACACTCTGGGCAAGGGCGCGAAGATGCACCCCTTGGCCGATACCGCGCTGGAGCATTACAGACCCGTAAGCTTGTAAGAGGTCTGCTATAGCAGGAGGTAACATGTTCAACAGACGTAAGAGAAGGTTCAGGATGCTGATGGTCAAGATCGGGCTGTCTGTGGCGGCGTTGGCCGTACTTGTCGCGGGCGTGGCCTATGCCGTCAACCATATGCTAAGCTCGCGCCACGAATCGGTGTTCATATTCTACCCGGAGCTGTCTGCGTCACGCGTAAACGTGCTGCTGGACGGCAATGTCGTTCCCACATCCACACCACCGATGATAACGCAGGACAACATACTCCTTCCCATAGACCTTATCAACGAATATCTCAGCCTCTACACCTTCTGGGACGGCGGCGACAACATAATCATCACCACCGAGACACAGGTGCGCAGATACCGGCTTCACGAGCTTGACTACACCCACAACGGCGAGCCGCGCCGGCTTGACGAACCCTTTGTGTTGCTGGGCGAAATGGCCTTTGTGCCGGCCGCCTTCGCCGAGAGCGAATACAACGTGGCCATACGCTACCACGCCGCCTACATGATCGTCACAATCGACAGCGCGGCCTACCCAAGTACATACGCGCGTATCACGGAGGACGGCCGCCTTCGCGCAAGGCCGGACCGCCACGCGCCGTACATGGAGGCGACGTTGGAGGACGACAGCGTGCGCCTGCTGGCCGACGCGCCGGAGAACGGCTTTTGGCGGATACGCTCCGCAAACGGAATCGCCGGTTATGTGGCCGAAAACACCTTGGGCGAAACAAGCGTAACCGCGGCGGTAACGCCAACACCCGAACAACCTCTGAACCTCCGGCAGCCCTTGCAGTATCCCGTAGTAATGATGTGGGACGTGCTGTTCAACAACCGCGACTCTTGGAGCGTGGCCGACGAAGTTACGGTGTTAAGCCCGGCGTGGTTCACCTTCCGGGACGACCCTGTTATCGACGGAACAATCCTTGGCGAAGGCAACCGGGACTACGTGGCCTATGCCCACGCAAACGGCCGTATGGTCTGGCCGAAGCTTACGGACAACTTTAACTCACAGGTGTCGCGGGCGGTGCTGGCCGATACGCAGACGCGCCAATTCGTGATCGAGCAGATTCTGGAGCTGATCGTCTACTACAATCTCGACGGCATAAATGTGGACTACGAAGCCGTCCTGCCGGACTTCGCGCCATACTTCTGGCAGTTCCTGCGCGAACTGCGCCCGCCCATGCACGAGCTTGGCGCACACCTTTCCGTAGCCCTCTTCGTGCCGCGCTACACCATGTTTATGAACCGCACGGAGATCGCCAAGGCTGTGGACTACGTAGCCATCATGGCTTATGACGAACACTGGCACGGATCGCCCCAGCCCGGCCCCGTGGCCTCCCTGCCCTTTGTGGAAGAAGGAATCACCCGCACCATGGACGAAGTTCCGCGGGAGATGATACTCCTTGGCCTGCCGGTATACAACCGCATCTGGCGCGAAGTCACCAACCCGGACGGATCCACGGAGCACACAATACGCAACATCGGCATGAACTACGCCCGCCGTATGTTCACCGAAGGCGGCGCGACATTCCATTGGATGGACGACATCGGCTCCTACTACGCCGAATTCCCGGATCACACGTATCCCAACGTTATGCACCGTGTCTGGCTGGAGTGCGAACGCTCCATCTCCCGTAAGCTGGACATGGCCGCGTCCTACGGCCTGCCGGGCATCGCCATATGGCGCGGCGGCCTGGAAAACGCCGAAACATGGGATGCTATCCGCGCTTACACTCAAGCCCATAGGTAGGTGACTTGATGAGCTTGGATAAGCTGCTCGGCGGCATACGTGGTTACGGCCACTACATCTTCATAATCACGGCCGCGCTTTCGACGTATAGCTTGATATATACCTTTTCCGAAGGGTTTGGCATCCTTGCGCACAATTGGTACAATAGCTATTCCTTGCAGGCCTATTCGTGGCTGCAAGGCCGGCTTGACATACCGGAGGACAGGCCGTGGCTGGAGATCGCCTTCTTTGGCGGCAGAAACTATATCAGCTTCCCGCCGTTCCCTTCGATGGTGCTGCTGCCCTTTGTGGCGGTTTTCGGCACGGAAACGCCAGATCACGCAATCGCAATGGTCTGCGCGTTGGTCTCCCTTATCTTCGCCTACAAAATAGCCTTTAAGCATCTGAATAACAAGGACTATGCCGCGTTCTTCAGCCTGTTCCTTATCCTTGGCACAAACTACCTTCATCTGTCGCTGTGGGGGGCTGTGTGGTGGCTGGCGCAGAACATGGCCTTCATGTTCACGCTTATGGCGTTCTACCTTGCTATGTCAGACGATCGGCGGCACTCGTATATAGCACTCTTCGCCTTTTGCGCCGCCATGGGCTGCCGCCCGTTTAACGCCGTGTACCTGCCCCTGCTGCTCTACATGCTGTACAAGCGGGAGGGCCTGCGCCTCGCGCCCTATACGAAGAAGCTGCTGGTCTACGCCGTGCCGGCTATAATGCTGGGCTGTGTGTTCATGTGGCTCAACTACGCCCGATTCGGCAGCGTTTTCGAGTTCGGCCACAACTATCTGCCGGAATTCGTGTGGGACTATCACGGCCAATTCCATTTCAGCCGTATGGCGCGCAACCTCACCATGATATTCCTGGGTACGGACATCGCCTACGGCATTCGCAACGGCTTCCCGTTTTACGGGCGCACAAGCTTTGCCTTCTGGCTGGCTTCGCCCATCGTGATAAGCTACGTCGTCTACCTTTGCATCTACGCGGCGCGGAAGAAAGACGGCACGGGGGAACCCGCGATATGGATGATCCCGCTGATGGTGATGCTCCACATTCTTGCGTTCTCGCTCCACAGAACCCTGGGCGGGCGGCAGTTCGGCAGCCGTTATGCCGCGGACAGCCTGCCGGCGATCTACCTCGGGCTGGTGCTGATGCTCGCGCGGCTTCCGCTGAACAACAGGGTCTACCTGAACCTTGCCCCGCTTATTTTCGGCAAGATGATAAACTTTCACGGTACAATCATGTTCCTGACATTTTACTTCGGAGAATGATATAATTGACGGTTCCGGCTTTGTGTAGTATTATTGTGTAGTGTAATGGACGTATGTGACATGTTTGTTTGCAGAGGGTGACGTAGATGACGAAGGATCAGCGTAAGGTAATTTTTGTGGTGGACGACAGCGACACGAACCTTTCGACGGCGGAGGCGGTGCTGGAGGATTCGTATGACGTGATGACCATGTCTTCAGCCGCGCGGATGTTCACCCTTTTGGAGAAGATACAACCACATCTGATACTGCTGGATATCGAAATGCCGCAGATGAACGGCTTCGAAGCAATGGGTTCCATCAAGGAGAACCCGAGATACAGCGACATCCCCGTGATATTTCTGACAAGCCTTAGCGATACCGCGTCGGAAGTTAAGGGCTTCGAGCTTGGCGTGGTGGACTTTATCACAAAGCCCTTTTCCACGCCGGTGCTGCTGAACCGCGTCAAGATGCACATGAACGTAGACCAGCTTCTGCGCGAAAGAACGTCACGGCTTGAGAAGGCGCACAAGGACATGATCTTCGTGCTGTCTGATATTGTGGAAAACCGGGACCAGAGCACGGGCGGCCATATCGAGCGCACAACGGAGTATATCAGGATAATGTGCGAGGCAATGCTGGAGCGCGGCCTGTACGCCGACGAGATCCGCACGTGGGATCTGGCCGTTGTCGCCGCGTCGTCCTTGCTGCACGACGTGGGCAAGATCGCCATATCCGACACAATACTGAACAAGCCGGGCAAGCTCACCCCGGAGGAGTTCGAGATTATGAAGTCCCACGCCGACATCGGCGAGAAGATTATCGACCAAATAATTTCGCGCACGGGCGAGGACGACTTCCTGCGAAACGCAAAGGTGTTTGCCGCGTCGCACCACGAAAACTGGGACGGCACTGGGTACCCGTACAGGCTTGCCGGGCTGGACATTCCCCTGCAGGGCAGGATCATGGCCATCGGCGACGTGTACGACGCCCTGGTTTCATCACGGCCATACAAAAAAGCCTTCACGGACGAAGAGGCCGTGGAGATTATGAAAAAGGACACCGGGCGGCGTTTCGACCCCAGCATTATCGAGGTTTTCGTTGCGATACAGGATAAGTTTAAGGCGACCAGAACCGACTGGGAGCGGGGTGAACTAAGTGGACTTTAATTCGGTCTGCAAGGATATATTAGTTGGATCGGCGGATACGGCGTTGGCTGTTCTTGAGATGCTGCCCGTGGGGTGTCTCGTGTGGAACAGCCGCGCCGAGCTTGAATGTTGCAACTCTGAAATTACGCGGCGATTCGGTATCGCCGAAAGGTCGGACTTTATCGCGGGTTTCGAGAAGCTTATGCCGGAGCGTCAGCCATGCGGCACGGTGTCAACGGCGAAGCTGCGCGGCGTGCTTGACAAAGCCTTGGAGAACGGCAACGCGCGGGTAGAGATGTTGTTTAACTCGGCACGTTTGGGTGCGGTTTTTTTTGACCTGAAACTTAGGGTCGCGCAGGGCGCGGGCGGCAAGATTATAATTGGCGTTGCGCGGGACGTGACGGACCACAAGGCGGATGTAAAGGCCGCCAAGGAATCCGCCGACACCGCAAACGCCCTGCTTGACAACGCGCCCTTCGCCGTGTCTGTGTGGGACAAGAACTTCAACATCAAGGGCTGCAACCTGGAGGCGGCCAGGCTCTTCGGCCTGAAGAAGCGCAGAGACTATCTGCGGAACTACCGCAAGTTTGTGCCGGAGCTGCAGCCCTGCGGGCGAAGGTCGGAGGATCTGCGGCGCGAATACATTTCCGCGGCGGCGCGGCATGGCAGTGCAAGCTTTAAGTGGACGTATACCCTCGAAGGCGGGCAGGCTCTGTCTGTCGATATGTTCTTGGTGCGTTTAGGCAGCGCGGGCGAACACATGATCGCCGCGTATGCTGTGGATACGCGCCGCCTTGCCGTTGCCGAACAAGAGTACGCGGAAAGCGGCACAAGCGTCGTATCCGCAAAACACGCGAAGATGCTGCTGGACAACGCGCCCATAGGCATCGAGTTCAGGAACGAAGATCTGGACATACTGGACTGTAACGCCGAACTGCTGTCGCGCCTCGGCCTGTCCGGCGTGCAGGAGTACAGAGACAGGTTCCTGGAGCTTACGCCGGAATACCAGCCCTGCGGCACCCTCTCCAGCGAGTTTATGCTGGATCTGCTGGAGCGAACCATGCGCGAAGGCACCGCACAGGCCGGTTTTGTGCAGAAGAATGTGCGCGGCGAGCCTATCCCGCTGGACATGCGGTGTATGCGTTTTACGCAGGACGGCAGCTCCGTCGTGGCGATCTACAGCCGCGACATGCGCGAACACAAGGAGATACAACGC
>Ga0131853_10010909_pt1 | contig 16608 bp, 17 predicted proteins | sample TergutLab28metaG_FD_92764 | JGI IMG/M metagenome (GOLD analysis project Ga0131853, IMG submission 92764) | Labiotermes labralis P1 segment gut microbial communities from Petit-Saut dam, French Guiana - Lab288 P1 (version 2) (version 2) | ecosystem: Host-associated > Arthropoda: Insects >...
ATCTTTAAATTTTTGGATAGCAACCTGGAAGACAAAAGATTCTGCACTGAATGATAGCAAGCACTTCCTGACCTCAATCTGCCACCTTTACCCCCAGGAAATGCTCCTGGTACTCATTTCTATTAGAGGCTGAGTCGACCCCAGGGCCATAGTGCGATTAGAAGGATTTTATGTCAATAAAAAATCCACTGACGCCAGCTGGGATCGAACCAGCAACCTTCCGATTTGTAGCACAGCACCTTAACCACTGCGCTACCGTGGTCCCCCAAATGATGTGAGCCAATATTTTAAAGACTTACGGTATAACTGCTCATCCAACACAGCATGTGAGGCACTACGTGAAAGACCATTTTCTTCAAAGAACTGTGTCAGGCTTTCGACCATCAAGCCTAGAACTTGACTGAAAAAAAAAGCAAATTATACTACAGAATCATAAATGTAAAAGGGAGCTCTGGAACATACTATATTGTGGCCATAGAGAGCAAACCACATTAATGTTTTCTGCTTTTCACAGAAACTTGTACTTGATTTAACTTTTCTGCACAAATCATCCAATAAATACATTTTGGGCATATTAGTTAAAACACAACTGCATTACACCATACTTACTGTCTGGCTGTTAAACAATTTATATTTTTTAAATCACAATATGACCAGAAGAGAAGAACATGTAAGCTAGTAAACAAGACGATCATGCACTGTCTACACCACCAGTTTCCTAGCATACAGTATTTTGCAATACTCATTAGGCCTTCTTTTAAATAACACAATTTTTCCTAATTTTTTTTTGAAGTCTTATGCCAGTTTTGAAGACTCTGTTACACAGTCTTGGTGCATAAGATCAATTTGTGAGATGCATGCTCCTGAGATCAGTGATCTTTAGATTATGGTCTGCTGGAATGTGTCACCATACACTTTGGTAGCTGGGTAACAGGGCTTAGGAAGAACATGCCGCCTTCATCTTCAAGGTGTGAGTCAAGGGAGATAAGATGCTTCTGCCCTGAAACTGGAGGGTGCAGGTTCCTAAAAAAATGGCTTCTACCTACCAATTTACCTAATCAAATAGTTTCCCCAACTGACTATTTTTGCTGCTGCTGGCATAAACAGCAGTCTGATGAGTGTTTTCCTGCTTGGAATAAGGCTGTAGCACATGTGAATGTTAAGGAGTGTGTATTTTGTTCCATTTGTGATTTTGCTATACCTAGAAAATGGCAGAATTGGAAAAGGGCATATCTGTATAAAATTGTGCTTTAAATTGGGAAAAATGGCACAGAAAACTTCTGAATTTTGAAAGTAGCTTCTGGAGGAGAGACAATTGGAAGAACACACTTTTTTGAGTGGTTTTCTAGGTACAAAAGCAATCCTCTGGACATCCATCAAATAGCAAAACAGATGCTAATGTGAAACCAGTCAAAGGACATGTCCTCCAAAACAAAAAACTCACTGTGAAGATGCTAACATGTTCAGAATTTCATCTGCGTCAGCCAAGAGCATTTTGAAAGGCAATCTGAACATGCATACTATTGCCACCAAATTCATGTCCTGCCTGCTGGGTGACAGGCTGAAGGTGAATTGTGTCAGTGCATGCCAGGACTCTCAAGGAGGACAGGAAAGACAGCCAGCACTCCTTTTCACAACAATGATAAATGATGAGACATGGATTTACAAGCACAACACAGAAACAAAGCACCATCATCTCCACACCAATGTGAACTGCATGCTCATTATGTGTTTTCTCCCCTTGGCGTTCATGGAGCTGTGTATTACACATTCGTTACACCAGGACAAACTGTAAACCGACATTACTATACTGACATTTTACAGCATCTGTGGGAAAATGTGGCAAAATGACCTAAAGAATAGAATTACGAGGATTGGCTTCTCTACCATGAAAATGCACCTGCTCACTCCAACTGGTCAGTGTGTGAAATGCTGGCTGCAAACAAAATCACTTCCAATCCACACCCTCCTACTCACCACATTTACTGCCATGTGACTTCCTTCTTTTCCCAAAACCCAAGACAACATTAGAAGCAAGGATTAAAGTAAAAATGCGGGACATACTTGCAAAGTTTCAAACAATGCACCTCACAAAATGCTTCAAATGCTTTCACTGGGTTCCTAAGGATACTACTTTGAAGAGGACAACACTGATTAGTAGGTACATGTGGTTGTCATGCGAAAATAAATTCAGTCTGGAAACTATTGAATTGTACAACATATATGGTATCATATCTTAGACCATAATCGTAAGATGTGGTTTATGCGTATTTTCTACATACTAAAAGTGCAACCTTTTGACAAATACTGTCACTATGTTCAAATAACTGTAACACACAACAGAAAGGCATTTAAACTAAATTTTGGAACATTAACATTTTTAAAACATCTAAAATTAAAAAAAAGTGTACTTGCAAATTGATGCCAAAACATTAGGAGTGCATCATGTTTTGTCTTGAACTGCAATATATCTTAAGAAGTGCAAGAAAATGTGTGAAATGGGACAGTAAATAAGCATTTAGAGGCTTCAAAAATGCACAGAGTTCAGTCAAGGGAGGACTGTAAAATATTCTCACTACGTATGATGGACCACGAAACTGATCAGTTAGTTACAATGTGTTTGCATGAAACATACAATCCAGTTTGCAAAGATAAGCATCTCCTATTCAGAATGGTATGAAACAAGGGAATGCTCAATTTAATAGTTAACACCAACAAATGAACAGTTATTAAATATACACGTTCACACATAATTCACTGACATTCCGACATGTTTCAGTCTTCTTCAGATCATCCTCAGGCTGTTTTACATCAAACAAATTTTTACTCCTTAATGACTGTAGGTATGATGAGGTTTGTAGCAGATGTGTAAGCTTGTCTGCCACTGCTTTTTAACTGTGCTTTATAACACACCATCAAAAAGGTCCTATAAAACCAGGGGGATTGAAATTTAATATGACATTTCACCTTCAGGTCTATACTGATGATGTTAATTTATTGGACAAAAAGAAAAAAAAAAACTTAGTTCTCTTAGATCCTTGCAGGAAACCTACTCTGAAAAAAAAAATAAATAAAGTGCACCCTTGTACAGGCACTGACGCTCTGTACAGGCCGTATGGCCCATAGGAGGAGTAGAGGTATAGCTCTACTCTTTCTTGACCATGGCATTAGAAGGGGGTGAGGGGTCAGCATCACAACCCGGCTACTCTTTGCCCCCGGTAAGACCCGGTACCCATTGCACAGGAGGCTGGGTGGGACCCAGGGCCGGTCTGGACAGGTGCGGAAAATCTCGCCCCACCGGGATTCAATCCCTGGACTGTCCAGCCCGAAGCCAGTCACTATACCGACTAGGCTACCTGGCCCACCTACTCTGAAGTAAATGAAAGAAAAAACAAAGTACAGTTTTATGTTTTGCTACTACAATGTAAGGCAAAACCATAAATGGTAAAGTTCACCACTGAACCTGCCACAACGGCAGAGAGGGAAGTACAAGTATAGCTCCACTTTTTCTTTAATCTTAATGCTAGATGGGGTGGGTCATTAATATCAAGCTCCAGCCGCTTCACTCCTGGCGATATGCCAGTACCCACTGTACAGGAGGCTATGTGAACCCCAGGGCTGGTGTGGACGGGTGTGGAAAATATCACCACCCCACTGGGATTCGATCCCTGGACCATCCAGTATGTAGCGGGTTGCTATACTGACTAAATTACCTGGCCTGGCAAAAGCAGTATGCAGCAAAACTTCCATCCATCATTTCTGAAGGGTGAGGGGAAAACAGGATTGAAAAAAATCAGATGATAATCACAGATGCACAAAACCATGAGACATGTCAAGAACACAATAAACAAAAAATGAAAAAATTTGCATTTCTGCTTAGGTCTACAAAAATTATATAAAAATAAGAAGTTAACTTCAATACTTGCATGCAGACCTCTCCTCTCCAAAGTGGTATGTAACTCTGAACTGATTAGTAGATGAAACAGTGCCAATTCCAAGCTCAAAATAATCTGTTCATCATGCTTGCTAATGCTGTAGTGTAAAAGAATATTTTAACAGTTTCATAAGCAGTGCGCACTCTGGTAATGCTCAGCACTGGTTCAGGATCACACCCCTCTTCTTCATTGCTTGCACATCCCTCACAATCACCGCATAAGTCAGTGATGCTGAAAACACTGCACTGAAGCCAACATCCCTCTCAGTGCCCAGCTATGCCCACTCATCATGGAATGCACTATTCTCATCTCCAACACTGGTGTCTGAGCCCAAGTCCACTTCTATGACAAACTTACATCCACAACTGCACTGACATATATAATTCACAATTGTTGATTGCATGACTTGTCACCAAGATCCTACTGTGAAATGTAGTGCTTGCAAAACACATTCTCAGTTTCACATCCTTTACAGACTCTTATCAAGCACACTACTTCTGTACTAGGTGTTTCCCATAATGCAGCTTGGAACATTTTATGATATTCACATCAAGACACTGTAGCATGCTTGTGCAGTTGGTGGATGATACACAATCTTTACATTGCTCAAAAATGACATATCCTGCAGAAAAGTAACACAAGTATCCACAAAGAACAAAATGTTTCTACTTTGCACATCCATGGCAGTGTCCAGTACCTTCAAAACTATGAAAATGGTTATGGCAATCCACTCTTTTATTTGGTAGTACCTCAAAGGAACTCTTTTACAGTTTTGAAATACCATGTTTTCAATGACTTCCCAACCACCAACAACATCTGTTTGTTGCTGCCAACACTGTTCGCACACACACAGTGGCACCAACATCTTCTCTTTGGCACTTTTCCCCCTGTGGCAGAACTAGCTTTTCAGATTAAGCATTCTAGCAGGAGGCAGTTGTAGCAGCAGTCCACCTCATCTGCACTGTGTGTCCCACAGCTCACATCCTTCCAGTATCACTGATAGTCCCTGAAGCTAGGAGTACCTTGCAACTGGTGTCGATTGCAGTGCTTTCTCCAGCTACTGTTTCATGCAATAGGCCATGATTTTCAAAGCTATGAAGCTATCCACTTGACACAGGATAGTCTCACCTGGATTCTGCCAGCTACCTTCTTGGCTTTTTCATGTAAGATGTCACCATCAACAGGAATACCAATGTCAGCATGGTCTGATGCCTGGCCAACAGAACACTCTCAACCCCGCAGAAGGTAGAATATCCCCCTGCCTTTCTTCACCTACAACACTTGCTGTACTTGTCAATTTGTTCTTTCTTTTCTCTTTGAGGCACTTCCAAATTTGTTTTTCCTTTTCCCTTTTCTTTGAAATCATAAAGAATAATGTAGATGGTGCTAATGTGAGGTGTTTAGTTGCATCAGTCTGCTGCTCTGTTACGTTCTTCTCCACTTCAATAATGACCTTCAATCTTTTATGCAGCATCCTGACTTGCCTGCAGGGCATGGTACAACAGGCTTCAATGTCGAAGAGGTATGGTATGGAAACAGGAATAACAGGAAACAATAACAGAAACCGGAAATAAAAACATTAAATCACAAACCATGTTAAATGCTGATCTCAACACAAAGAAAATAGGATGCAGCAAGACAATACTACTAAACAGTGCAGGGCATATATTGGGATGGGCAACCTTAATATTTAAGCCTTCCTATCATTCATGCCATTCCACCTCTCTTCCTCAGCTGGTTGAGGCCTGGTGACTTTTATAAGTACCACTATGGCCGCAATGGTACTACACAGAACAGTCTGGTTGCCACTAATGTATGTTCCAAAAAAAATCATGTTACTTTTGTTTTCTCAGAAACAATCACTACTGAAATATTGTACGGAAGGTCCAAGAATTCTGAACTAGTGACAATATAAAACAAAGCTTCAAGGATGATGCAACAATTATTATTATTATTATTATTATACACTGTTGTTAGGGACCACAAGAAATATAATATACTTGCTGGGATACGAAAAGGAGGGGAAGAGGAGTTTTTGCCATATAAAGATATACCCTTTGGAAATGAGGTAAATTTCAAGTATCTGTAAACCCGGTACCATATCAACATTGCATTCATTAATAAAATAAGAGCAGAAAAAGGTCTTCAGAGAATGCAAGAAGTTTGCAAACATGGTACTGAATCCTTGGGTTTTAAAAAAATGCATGAAACGTATTGAGTCACAGAAACATTATTAGCTTTTCAAAATGAGCCATGTGCCAGGACTTTTTTACAAGTTTGCATAAACTATCATAACACATATCCATGATGAAAACACACTTTTGACTGTAATAAACATTTTGTTACAGCAAAGGCTAAGAGCCTCAACAAGTGTGTCAAACACACTCACTGTCAATGCACTTACCGTGCTCTTAGACGTGTGGATTCACGAGTCCATTCCCAGTCTTCATCAAGTGCGTCTGAACGGCCACTACGTGAACCAAACATGGAACTATTACTTGTTTCATTCTCAATTGCCATTCTAAAAGGAACAAAACTATTTCAGCTACTTATACCTTATACAATGTACGTATGTAATGCATACCCCAATTTGATAAATTGCCATTCTGCTGACACATATCTTACATGACTGCCAAAGTTGTATAAAAAATTTAGTAACTTAGTTAACTTAAACATCAGTGATTATCTAGGTATGTCACCTGCAACACACATCCTGAGACAAACTGACTACTGTAAGGTCCCATTAAGCAAAGTAGTGTATTTTAAGGAGCAGGAATGCTAGGGTGCTTATCTTCAACAGCAGATGCAGAGTATGCAATATTTCAGGCTTCCACGGTAATGTAAATGAGATCTTCACTCTTCTGGGACATTAGGCAGTGTTGCAATGTAGTTTGTCTCTTAAGTTCCAGGACAACCTGTCATCCTATCTTCAAGGGTTAACCCCCCAAAGGTATTCCTACTCTGATGCAGTGGTGGGGCTTGTATGGCCAAATGATCCTGAGAGCTATGATGGCAGCAGCACAGCTACTGGTAGGGCCTCCCATGCCAGACAGGTTAAGGGCGATGACCCAGATAAAAAGAGACACCCTGGTCCTCCAGGTTGGGGGTTGGACATGAGGCAGACAACCCCACCCCATAAGAATATGTTTGTTGAGAAACTGAATGGAAACAATGAAGATGACCCAGCATGAACAATGATTTACAAGTGGGAACGTGCTGCCTCTTTATGGAAGTGGCGCACTACAGAACCTGATCCAAGTAACACAAGATTATAAATTTGATTTGTTACCAGTACAAGAAGTAAGATAGCTGGGAAGGAGTATTTTAGAAAAGAAGGACTGCACAATATACAATAGTTATAATAAAAAACAACATATTTATGAAACAGGCTTTATTGTCAGTAAATGGCATTAGAGAGTGATTTTAAGCCTGTTGATAGGTGAATAGGTTCGTTCAGAATTAGAGGTAAATTTAAAAATTATAGTTTCATCTGTGCCCATGCTCCAAAAGAGGAAAAGAGTGAAAGACAGAAGCATCAGCTGTGTGAGAGACTACAGAGGATGCATAAGCAATCCCCCTCTTACAATATAAAAATTATAGTAGGTGAAATGAATGCTAAGGTTGGGAAGGAAATTTGGACTGGAATAGCTGTAGGTACCTGTGGCTTACATGATGACAGTAATGATAACAGAACATGTACAATAAATTATGCAGTCCGTCAATGTATTGTTATAGGCAGACAGTATTCCAACACAGAAACATACATAAAGGAACATGGCATGGACCTTATGATAGAAACTGTCAATCAGATAGATCATGCTATGAATGATAAGTGACATCAATCAAACTTACTGGATGTCAGAAGTTACAGAGGCAATGATGTTGATTCGGATCACTATTTAGTAAATGTTCAACTGAGGTGCTGTATAGCCCGAAGGAATAATCGAAGGATACCTCAAGTCTCATTGAAATATAATAAAAAAAGAATGGGTATAAAAGAAGTTAAACAAGAATATGCTAATAAATTAGTAAATCGGATTCAGAGACGGATAGAAAAAATAATCTAAACTGGACAATGCTATAGCAAATTGTTATAAATACAGCAGATAAAGTTACAAGTACAGAGGAAAGAATGGTAATAAATGGATTGTTTGATGAGGAATGTACTGAAGCCATCAAAAATAAAAACGAGGCTTAAAGTAAAATGGTACAAAGGCATAAGACTAGAGGGACAGAGGAACAATATAAAGATATGAGATAGACAAAAAGTGTCCATAGAAAGAGAAAGAAGGAATACTTCGACTAACAAATGAAACCAGTAGAACAACTACAAGGACAGAAAGACAATAGCAGAATGTACAGATTGGTAAATAATATTAGGAAAGAATTAAAGCCATATATGACTTCTTGTAGAAAGAACTGGATGATTTTGACTGAACCGTCTGATATCACAGAATGATGCAGATGACATTTTCAGAACATACTGAGAGACCCGAATGTTTTAAGTATGGAGATCACCCAAGAATTAGGAGAAAAACTGGAAAAGATATTGAGAGAACAGGAGAATGGAATGAAAACATGCCTCCAACAATTGACAATGTTAGAAAAGCCACATAAAGGCTAAAAAATAAGAGATTGCCTGGACCAGACAATATTATAGCACAGCTACTTAAAAAACAGTGGGAAATAACAGAGGTAACCCTTCATAAAATTGTCTGTCAAATCTGGAAGGAAGAAATTATTCCTGAACAGTAGGAGGATGGACTTATTTGACCTGTTCATAAAAGGGGAGACCAATTAGTACTGAATTATTATGGAGGAATTACTCGACTGAATATAGAATATAAAATTTTCTCTAACATACTGTATGAACATCTCCAACCCTACATGGAAAAAATTGTTGGACAATAGCAGTGTGAATCTGGAAAGAGCAAATCAACAACCGATCAAATACAGTCCATGAGACAGATTCTGGTGAATGACTCAGAGTATGGTATCTGCATGTTTCATTCGTTCAATGACTTCAAGGCTGTCTGTGACACCATAAGAAGGAATAAATTACTTGATGCTTTAAACAAATTTAAGATACCATTAAGGTTAATAAGACTGGTTACATTAACTCTAAAACATGTGAGACGTAAAGTTAAAATACAAAATAACTTATAAGAACAATCTGAGGCATCAGTAAGAATAAGAAAAGGGGATGCTCTATCATGTATACTATTAAATGAAGCATTGCAAAGGTAATCAGGGATTCAGAGATAGAAACTAAAGAAACTACATATAATAGAAGTACCCAGATACTTGCTTATGCAGATGATATAGTAATTTTAGGGAGATCCATAGATGCATTGAAGCAATGAAAAAATTAATGAAAGCAGAACAGGTAATGGGACTTACAGTTAACATGCAGAAAACAAAATACATGGAAGTAACACAAAAACAAACCAACACTAATATGTTAAAAACTGATAATCAGAATACGAGAGGGTAGAGAATTTAAGTATCGAGGAACAGTCTTAACAGAAGATAATGATATAGCAACAGAAATAAAGCAATTAATAATTATGGCTAAAGAAACAGCTGAAATGACTGAATTTGAAACATCAGAATAAATGTATGTTATATCAAACCCTTGTAAGACCAATAAGCCTACTTACACATGGCAGTGAATGTTGGCCCCTCTCAAAGGATGGAAATGTGCTCCAAATCTTTGAAAGAAGAATATTAAGAACGATTTATGGTACTATTAATGATAATGGTACATGGAGAACAAGCTACAATATTGAGCTTTATACGGTGTACGATGAACCAGACATAGTCAAAGTGATAAAAACAGGAAGACTGAGGTGGCTGGGACACCTCTGTAGAATGTAAGAACTGGGGCCTTGCAGAAAGCTTATGGTTCTTAAATCAGAGGGCACTCGACGCCTAGGAAAACCTAAGTTGTGGTGGCTTGAGTCAGCTGAGGAAGATCAAAAGAACAAGGGTGTGAGGAATTGGAGATGTAAGTTGCAGGACCGAGAGCAGTATAGGGCAATTCTGGAAGAGGCTAAGGTTCACCAAGGGCTGTACTGCTAGAAGAAGAAGAAAAAGAAAAGGAGTAAGGAAAAGGAAGAAGAGGAGAAGGAAGAAGAAGAGGAACAAGACAAAGAGGACAAAGAAGAGGAAGATGAGGAAGAGGAGGAGGAAGAAGAAGAATAGGAAAAGGACAAAGAAGAGGAAGAGGAAAAAGAAGAGGAAGGAGAAAAAAAGAAGAGAAAGAAGTAGAAGAGGAGGAAGAAGAGGAAGAAGAAAAAGAAGAAGAGGAAGAAGAAAAAGAAGAAGAGGAAGAAGGAGAGGAAGAAGAAGGGTTAAGCAGTCTTCACCCTTGACGATGGAACTGATAGGATGTCCCGAAACAGGGGTACTAACTACACATCAACACCACGTAACATGCCAGAAGAGTGAAGATCTCAGATGCACAGCAGACTCAAGACAATTCTGGTATATAGGTCATTCAACACCAATCCCTATCATGTATTCTACCATCCCAGTATTGTTTCATTCGTCTATCAACACAGTGTGGTACAATATCTGCCCAATTCAGACCTCACACTGTATTAAAGGACAAAATCTTACTCCACACTTAAAGATTAGGAAAAAAAAAAAAGGCTCATAATGTGAGATTTGAGGTTCTTACAACAATGTGACTGAAGATTCAGGACTGCTGGATGTTGTACCATGTCAACTGGTCAATTACCAAAGTTACAAAAGCTCACAGTGCCTTCATCTTTGAGGTCAAGCAGTCCATGGTGAGAAGGCCATAAGTAACCACTCAACAGTCAACACAGCCTAACATCTCAGAAGGTCTAAAGCTTCAATGCTGATAATATCAAATCCTTGGATCTGTTGCTAGAGTCAACCAAAATCTGGCATCCACTTAAGGTCAGGGTGGGAATACTAACTGGTGCTGCAGGTGTAAGGTACAAGTGATGTGACATGCAAGAACAGTGATTTCTACTGAGGAAATTTATTATTTACGAAATAATGTCAACAGCAATGCAAGCTGTACTGTGATGAATGGTAGAAAGATTGGTGGGCAATGAGATGGAAAAGATGTGGAAGGAAGTGGGAAAGGCATAATTTGGGGAATCTGCCTGGACTTTAGAAAATCACAAAAACCTGTAAATTAATATTATGGCCAAAATTCAAACCCAGATGCTCCTAAACACAAAGCAGGAATGCTGCTTGAACTGTGACGTTGAATGGTGATGGAATGTAACAGTGGTCACAAATGTGACATCCGGAATTCACAAGACCAGTACAGTCTTCTGAAATGTGTAATGATGTTCTGGAAGAATCTGCTTCCTCCTTCATCAGGACATCTCTCCTCTGCTAATTCTGTACCCAGCAATGACCTTTAACAGCCCTTCCAGGGCACACAGAAGCTGCTTTTCAGCAAACTGTTGTGATGATTATGGCTCTTTTCACTCATGTTCCAGCAAAAGAATGAACTTACTTAAAGACTAGTGTGACTTTGTATCTTCTGTACACAAACTGCAACTTTAAGAATTCCTGGGTGTGAATTTTGGCACTGATGTGTGATTGGACTGAAATGTTGCAATTTTAAGACAACTGCAAAAGTCCAAAATATGGGAAGGGGGGGAAAAAAGGCTATGTAATCAGTAAGTAGATGCATCAGAAGTATGACAATCTGTTTTACAGCAATAATACACTGTCAGAAAAATAATCTGATGTCCGCCACTCTATAAAATGCTGGATGTTATTTTGTTAGCATGGCAACATATTCTGAGAGGCGAGACATCATGTACAAGAAGCTAAGACTTGTGTCAAACTGAGGCATTATCTTAGCATATGCCAAACTGAAGTTCCAATGTCATTTTCGTTCTTGCCTACAAACTGCAACAAAGTGATGAAACATCACATAGAATTAACCCTTTTCTGTCCTCCATTGGAAGGTTTCCTACCACTACCCCACAACTAACTCCATGAAACAGAGTACTTCTTGAGAAGGTACAGGTCCTCATCCAATCCAAAAATTCCCAGCAATTTATGACCTCAAAGTTTAATTACTGCCTTCAGAAGAGCCTGCCACTTGTCCCCTATTCTCAGCCAGATCAATCCAGTCCATGCCTCCTCCATTCCTCTTCCTGAAGATCCATCTTAATACTATCCTCCCATCTATGCCTGGGTCTTCCACATGGTCTCTTTCCCTCTGGTTTCCTCACCAAAACCTTGTATGCACCTCTCCTCTCTCCCATACGTGCTACATGTCCCAGCCATCTTGCTCTTCTCAATTTGATCACCCAAATAATATTTGGTGAGGAAAACAGATCATAAAGCTCCTAGTTATGTAGTTTTCTCCACTCCTGTTACCTTGCCCCTCTGAGGCCCAAATATTCTCCTCAGCACCCTATTCTCAAACACCCTCAACCTACATTCCACCCTCAATGTGAGAGATCATTTCACACCCATACAAAACAACAGCCAAACTTTGGTTCCATATATCTTATTCTTTATATCTTTGGACAGCAAACTGGAAGACAAAAGATTCTGCACCAAAAGATAGCAAGCATTCCCTGACTATGACCTGATCTTAATTTCTTCTTGAATGCACATCAATTAGCACAAACAGATCGCATTTCAAAGTTTTTCACTATGAACTTTACCAATTTATGTCACACAGTGTTGTGTTACACATTTGTTCTTTATACCCACAATCTTCAACATCTCTTCTAGCACATCACACAAGTTCTCTATTCTCTGATCCCTATTCTTCTCAGTCTCTTTTGTATTTTGATAAAATTAATTTGCAGCTGACAAGAGTAAAGGTACAGGAAAAGTTGTCTCTGCCCATGCCATGAAGGAACATAAAACAGTGGGGGTATAGCTCCACTCATTCACTGACTGTTAACCCCAGCACCAGATGGAGGTGAGTGATCAGCTACATTCTCCCGTCACTTTACCCCTGAGGGGAAAGAACCCTCAGAACAAACAGTAGAGAAGACTAAGTCAGCCCCTACTGGACACTGAACCACAGAAGTATCCTACCTTCTAAAATGACCAAGCTGGTACGAATACCGTTGGAAGTAAACAGAAGAGAACAGGTTATGACAATGTGCCAGCAATTCCAGCAGCACTGGACTAGCCCCTTACAGCCATGTAACCAGTGACAACATTCACTACTTACAATGGCAGGTACAGCTTTGACATGAATCCTGAGAGCTCTCACCACTGATGCACCAATGAAGTGGGCATTTAACCTTACGAAGGTGACTAGGTGACTTACTACAAGCATCAGCAGAAGCCAAAACCTCTGTAACCACAGGTGTCTACAAACAGCATAAGACTCCACAGCACAGCAGACAGGCACAACGATTATAAACAATGTTTCAGAATGGCTCTCAACAGAAAACGGAATACATCCAACTCTGGTGTACCATTTGGTGTCCACCGTATAAGCAACATGAAATTAAATGACATTTGGCTGTGCATGAAGGGCACTGGCTAAGTTTACCACCACAAAGGAAACACTATTAATACACATTCCAGTACTATGGGATAATGTTATATCGAATGTAAATATATCAGTTTTTTTGAAGGAACATGCTCTTGCCAGCTAATCTACACAAAGTGCTCCTCCACATCAGTCACAGTATGAATCCACTTTACATCACAGTCCAAAAAGACTGGAATCTTCATCAGCACAGCTGTGAGCATCTCAGGTTTCACATAACATCTAGCTACACAAATAAATAAATGGTGAATATGACTAATAGCCATTATTAGATGCAGAAGATGGAAAAGAACAAAAAAATAATTAATTCATCCACTTGATGTAAGTATACTGAGCAGATACATCAATGAACACTGAAGGCCAGTGTGTCACACTCTCTCTTTCCCTGAAGACCTGCTGTCCTGACTGAGGCAGTTTATCTTTTGGTCAGTCCCTTCAAGCAAATTTTTGGATAGTACCCCAAACCAGTCCATTACCAATTCATTATTCAATAATCATCCTACCATTTAACAATGTACTGCCTGAGGTAGACAGTGACATTAAATAAACAATGAATGAATATGTAGTTACATCATACTATGTTCCGTGGCAGCAAAGTAAAACACTGAAAATTTCAACTGCAGTTCAAAAGTCTCATACTCACTCTGCTCAAAAAAGAAACCAAACCTACAGGCAAGTCAAACTACCCACCATGCAGCATGATACATACTCATTCTTTGCCAGCAGTGGTATCTCAGCAAGCGAAAAATGAGAAGTGCTGAGTCACTTGCTTAAAGACTCATATTTTATAATTTACCACAAAAGGTAAATTTTAAAACAGAATTCCATTAAAAGGAAAGGAAAACATCCAGAAATGTATGTGGTGTACATTGGCACTGATACTCCTACATATAGCATCTTGTTTCATTTCAAGAATCTGTCAAGTCTTGCAAAAACTGTTAGTGTAGAAGTAAATAACATTGCAAAATCAAAAGACACATCTTCCTTCAAACACTTTTTACTAGATGATTTCTGGTTACTTGCTACGGGCTGGACAGTCCAGGGATAGAATCCCGGTGGGGGTGAGATTTTCTGCACCCTCCAGAGTGGCCCTGGAAACCACCCATTCTCCTGCAGAATGGGTGCCAGGTCCCTTTCCTAGGGATGAAGCAGCCGGGCATGGTGTTGACCACCCACCCCCATCTAGCGCAGAGTTTAAAGAAAGAGTTGAGCTATGCCTCTACTCTGCCTCTGGGTCTTCATGGCCTATTCTAGGATGTGCTTTACCTTCATTTTATGTTTTAGCTTGCACAGTTCAAAAGATACATCCATTTTTTAAGTACTACTAAAATTACAAGTTAAAAATCCCAAGATTAAATCCACCTGCCAGTCCTGCGATTTGAAGTCCCTATTCCTGAATGATAACGGGGACCACGGTGGCACAGTGGTTAAGGTGCTGTGCTACAAATTGGAGGGTCACTGGTTTGATCCCAGCTGGTGTCATTGGAATTTTTCATTGACATAAAATCCTTCCTATTGCACTTTGGCACTGGGGTCGACTCAGCCTCTAACAGAAATGAGTACCAGGAGCATTTCCTAGGGGTAAAGGCGGCCGGTGCATAAGGCTGACAACCTTACCACCATCCTGTGCCGTTATCACGAAATCTGGGAACCTTAACTTCCTGGAACCATATGGGCCACTCCGTCCCTGTAATGGGACTGCTTTACCTTTTATTCCTGAATGATGATGATTAATTACACATCACCCAACTTCACATTTGCCACTACTTCTCCACTACCACAATTCTGCTCCGTAATTATAAGGCTCTTCAGCAAGTACCTACAATCTAAATCTACAACACTCCCTTCTTGCCATATGCACTTACATCAACCTATCTGCTGCAGCTGGCCATTCCCAAACCTGTTGTCGGTCACTCTCAGGGTTGCTATCTGCAATGGTAAAAAAAAAGCTAACATCCTCATGAGATATGAGGTCCATACAGCATTGTACCTGAAGATTAAACTCTGGTGGAATGTCATACCATGTTGACCAGGAAATAGTTACTGATGTTTTGAGGGTCTGTACTGCCTTCTTTTTCAGTGTGACTCCTCTTGGATGACTCGACACTGAAGATGAAAGCACCATGATCCTTTCACACTCCAGTAACTACTTTGCAGTTGACATGGTTTAACATACCACAAGACCTAATCTCTCCTAACATACGTAAGGCAAGAAAACTGAAATGTCACGATGGCAACAGACAAAACTAACCACTATCACTGCCCGAATTGGTATCACCTCTGAACCATAGGTGCCTGTCTCGCAACTCCCACAGGTCTGTCTGCTGACTTCGTCTCCCAGACGAATTTTCTCGACGAAGTGATTCTTGTTGCTCTCTCCGCTGTCTTATAAGCGACTGCAAACGTGCAGCCACTGCTCGGAAAGACTGTAACAAACAAATATTACTGACAGGTACTCTGTGTCCTCATATGGCAATACAGAATTACTCAAAGTGGTTGGTCTTTCTTCTCCATCAGGATCTATAAGGAGTTAGTATTTTCAATAGTCTGTGTGAGAAAATTCACACACTCCACTGAATTATGAGACTTCAGGTTCTCAAGTACAAAGATTAGAGGCTCCTGGGATGTGATGCTACATACAGGGTGTCCCGGGGGGAATGTGCCAGACTTCGGGAGAATGTTCCTTAACTAGGAATTGGTATGTAGTCAAACACAACTTAATCACTGAGGTGTATTTAATGACTATATGATGGAGCAACTACATGTTTCGGCCTGTACTGGCCATCTTCAGGTTGTCTAGGGAACTTAAGGACTAGCTATATGCATGCACGCATGTGTGGTGTAGAGATCTCTACATACGCATAGCTTAACAAACCGAATCAAAACAGGAGTCAAATAAAACACTATGAGACAAAACAGATACCGATAATAATACAAAATACATGAATATAAACCAGACAATAACACTATTTGTGGGGTGGTTCTCGGCAGGTATGGAGCTGTAGTCGTGTGGAGGCCTGTTCTCTGTCCTTCTCCTTGAATGTGCTGCATTGTGTGTGTGTGTGTGGGGGGGGGGGGGGGGTTCATGGGCCGTGGTTTGCGTTTTTCCTTTCTCGGGGGGACAGGGGGGGGGTGGGGGGGTGGGTGGGCGCG
>Ga0131853_10010910_pt1 | contig 16607 bp, 10 predicted proteins | sample TergutLab28metaG_FD_92764 | JGI IMG/M metagenome (GOLD analysis project Ga0131853, IMG submission 92764) | Labiotermes labralis P1 segment gut microbial communities from Petit-Saut dam, French Guiana - Lab288 P1 (version 2) (version 2) | ecosystem: Host-associated > Arthropoda: Insects >...
GCGTTTATTCAAGCAAGCTTGGGGGGTCGGTGCATTAATTTAAAAGGTCCACGTACAGGGCCCCCCACCCCCCCCCGCCCGGTTCATCGTCACCATCACCTTCATCATCATCATCATCATCATCATCATCATCTTATTCTTATTCATATTTCTGTTCTTGTTTTTATTCCTGGTCCTATATTACCACTAGGATGGATACGATATGCCATTGCCGGTCTTTTAGGTTTTTAAGCATTTCTTACCATCTATTCAAATTAAAGATATAAATGTTCTGTAAAACCATCTATCGTACAAGATGTTCGAAATCGATACGAAACTTACATATATAGCTATTTAAGTTCTGTAGCTTTTATTTGAAATACGATTGAATTAATGTCTCATGTCCCAGTATCACTTTTAACAAATCGTAACTTTCCCTGACAGTTTTTCTCTTTCTATAAAAAGTTTACAAAATTTGTTGTGCTTTAAACAACCTTTTTTTAAATAGCCAAAACAAGTGTCTTTACAACAGTACATGTTAGAACGAAATGGAGAGTAGCAACAGGATCCAGACAGTCTGCTAACCGACGCCTAATCGTGACACTGCGCGCGCAATCGAAGAAGTTTCAATAGACATTGAAAATTCGTATGTGGTGAATGTTTAATGAAATACAAGTTTAAAATATGTCCTGTCTGTACAGTCTGATCTATGACGTGCGATTAGTTTTGCAAAAGTAGATTCGTAATTTAATTTAATTTTTTTTCCAGCTTCCAAAAATTGTACAGTATTACACAAAAGTTGATATTTCAAGACTATAAAACTATTCATTTTGTACTATTTGTAATATATTTTAATATATTTTCTAAGTCTCTTGTGATCCCATATTATGTGACTGCTGTTGGCACTACATGTATCGCATTCTGAGTTTCGTAAAGATGGCCTGATGATGGGCAATTGACCGAAACATGTGGTCAAATTAAAATTAAAAATATATTGTTGTGTTTGACTGAAACAAGAAACTATTTTGTTGTCTTTTAGTAGATTTTTAATTTAAATAAGGGGCTATTGGAATTAGTAGAATTACAGAATCCTGGGATGCATTAGATATATGGTCTCGCAGTAGTCCGAAGGCTTTTGTGTTTGTGTACAGTGGTGTGCAGTATATTTCATTCGACACTGTGCTAGATTGCTTGGGGTCCAGAGGTCCCCCACTGGGCATATATTTCTTAATAATGCGTCACTGTGAAAGACCATGTTTTATTGTAGTAGCTTATACTGTGGCGAGTTCATTGTCTTGAATTCGTATTAGCAGTATAGACCGTTGAAAATTCAACGAGAAGTCTCCAAGAGATAAAAGCATGTATATGTCTAGGCTGCCTGACGAGTAATACCATCTGTCGGACACTGGATAAATGCGCTCTGATTGACCACTAATGTAAATTTATCCTCAAACAATGATAAACCGTCTGTTATTCTATGTATACATGTATCTTTCGTGTTCCTTCTCACGCCAGTTCGTACTGTTTAATTGACCTCCCTTTCTCTTCCGATCACAACAAAATTCTTTTAATCGGATCTTTAAAAATATTAAATTTCCATGGCGACTACACTCTGCATTCGGAGTAAAATTAATACTGGTCTCGCACCTCAGAGGCCCTAGTTCAGTCTCAGGCCAGTTCATATGGGGATTATGGTGGACAAAGTGACACTGAGCAGGCTTTTCACCAAGTGCTTGTGACTTTCCCTGTTAGCATTCCATCAACGCGTCATTTTCATTCATCCATCCATGACCGAAGCTATACAATATTAGCAATTGATATCGTCATTAAGTAATCGACTTACGAACCACTGATGAATTGGTGTTTCTGTAGTTTCAGTAGCTGATAGTGATTTTGCTTCATGTAATCACACACAAGACGCGTTCAGAAAGTAAGAACCGATCGCGCTCAGCGGCCTCGCAGGTGACGCGCGCGCTTCATGTCACGCGGAAAAGGAATATTGAAAATTCAACTATGTGTGAAGTGCGATCGGTGATGCGATTTTTAAACGCTAAAAATGTTTGTCCGATGGAAATTTACAGGTAGATTGTTGAAGTATGTGGTGAAGGTGCAGTGAAGTAAATGTGGGTAAATGGTGTCGGTTATTCAAAGACGGCAGGACTAATGTGCATTACGAGGAAAGAAGTCAGCGTCTTTGAAGTTAATGCAAAAATTTGGGAAATCAGGCCATTCACTCTTTCTGAATTACACGAACGTTTTCCAGATATATCTCCATCTGTGATCCACAAAATTTAACAGACTTCCTGGAAGGTTTGGCGGCGAACTTTTTCGATCAAAGGCATACAAAAGCTGGTCCCACGATATGACAGGTGCCTTAATTTGCATGACGAATATCTGGAGTAGATTAATGAAGACACAAACATATTGCAATAAAGATATTTTTAAAAAATTCTCCAAAAGCCTTCTACGCCCATCTGGTTCTTACTTTCTGGATGCGCTACCTAATTACAACGTTCTTTTAGTTGACTAGAATTTGTGGAGGAACTTTTAATTAAATATCCAATTGCAGAAAACTGTCGCCATCCGCTTTGTTTGGTATACAAGAAAAAGGAAACTCTCTTCTGGATGGTATTACCGCAGTTCTGTTTCACTGCTTAATTATGCCTACTTCATCCACACAATTGCGCTGTTGCATCTCTCGACCAGCATACGTAATAGGCTCATTCCATTTAGTTACCTTGCAAGGTACTAGCACCCTCTCTTACAGTTTCGAAGGCGGCTACTTGGTAATGTAAACAATGGATTTTTTATGACCTAAAACGTCATAAACTGGAGCTATAAATTCTCTCTGCAACCGGGCAATTCTGTAGACAATAAGTATTCTCTCCAAAGCAGAAACATCTTCCATGCACCTGTTTGTCCTACTAGGCAACTAAATGATATTACAAACCCACTACGTGCGTATGTCGGCCTTCCAGTCCATTTCGCCACGAGTTAAGAAAGACACTACGGCATTTGTCTTCATTTCACGCCCGGAATATTCCCCGTATCCTCGTACAAAGTTATTTTCATGCAGAGTGAATTTGGGTTGTCGGAATTCGAAATTCTTCGTGTTCCAGAAGGGACAAGAATTTTATTACGCATTTTGCAGAGCAAAGGATCGGATAAGCACGTTTTGAGAATATAGAAGGGTGCAGAATTCTGGTGGAAAGCCTGAAGGCAAGGGACCACTTCGAAGGCCTGGGCTTGGATAGGAGGATAATATTAAAAAGAATTTTAAAGGACTATAATACTATGTCAGAATCTAGTCTTAATTATGTACTTGAATCATGGATGCTGTGATTCAAAGCCTGAAATATACAGAAGCTGCACAAATGTTTTATGGGATCGTTATATAGTGACGGAGAAAGTCAGTGTTAAATTATTAGACAATAAGAGGCAGATATTGTTGCAAAATAAATAGTGCTTGGTCGAAATATAATGGCGAGCAGGTATTCATAACGCAAGGCTTTATTTCACAAACCTGACAGACGACATTGTCTGGGTTGTCTCGGAACCATGGGCAGGTACCATAAAATTTTGACTTGGAATGGGCGAGTGTGCAATACCGGAGGGCAAGAAAAATAAAAAAAGTTCGACCTTTTCCACAGAGCATAACACTTCTGTCCCATTCCTGTGTTTTTCTGCCTAGATATTAAATTCCTGAATATTTTAAAGAAAAACACTGACAATGTGAGTGATTTTTCGCGCTTTACACAACACACATTGAGATTCCTCTGAATTTGAGTAACAGACTTGTACAGTCGATTATAATCAATACTTCATAAATATCGAGATGTCGGTTAAGGGGAGATACTGTATATAATCGATCTTGTTCCAGCATTATATTTGGATTGTCAAGTGTTTCAATGGTCTCAGCTCTTACCTCACAGAGAACGCCGTCTGTCCCCCTTATAAGGACAAATCACGTAAACATCTGTTTTTTCGAGCAAATCTTCCGTTATTTTTTGACGGATTTTCGCCAAAATATGACCGTGTGAGGACATTTTCGTAAAAATTCAGGTAATTATAACATTTCAAGGAAATATGTCCGGCCGGAATATCATTGGTCCATCAGTACGGACATGATGGGGCTAATAGTTGCTTTTCGCTGCAATTTTATAATGATCACAAAGAGACAGATCAGTTGTCACTGAGCACAACGTTCATGTACGTACAGTTGGTAAGGGATCTGAAAGTCTACTAGTGCATTAATTTCCCACAAACAAAATTTTTATCTTTATGTTAATTAGCAGAGCGATAAGGCGAATATTCGGACTTAAGACAGAGGAAGTAATGCGGAGGTGACAAAATTTCATACTACGAAATTCTATAATACGGTCGTCTCACCAGTAGTTATTAGAGTGTTAAAACCAAGGAGGATAAAATGAACTGGGCTTATAGCACTAATGTGAGAAATTAGAAATATATACAGAATTTTCACTGTTAAACATGACATGAGTTAAACATGACATGAAGAGACGAGGTTTGAGACGTAGATATAGTTAGGAGTACAGTAGTAAAACTTATCCTAAATAAATGGGATGTGAAGTCTTGGATTAAATTTATTTTGGTCAGATAATAATTTTCCTAGTTTCTTTATAAGCGGAGAGTTTCTTTACCAATTCAGCGACTGTTAGCATCTCCTTAAACGGGGCTCTTCGTTATAGATTTAGTTACGAAAAAAAAGGCAAAGGGGTATGGTCTATTAAGCTGTTAATTACTGTGTGATAAATGTGACTGTGCTTATGTGGTGTTGTGAATGGACAGTTTTGATACAGGTCAATTAATTTGGAGCTTAAACACGGTTACAATGATCAGACACAAATAAATCAATAAACAAACAAACAAACAAGCAAACAAAAGCAAAATATCTATTTACGGGCTTCGCTGTTACTATGTGTTGTAAATGGACAGTTTTGGTACAGATCAATTAATGTTGTAGCTTAAACCCGGAGGCAATGATCAGACACAAGCACACAAACAAACAAAACACACTATCCAGCTACGGGCTTCGCTGTTACTTCCTCAAACGTGACCTTGGGTCACTTTTGAGGAAGCTTGTTCGCCAGGTAGTATGATCTGTACCAGAGGCTGCAACTACAATTTTATTTACTCCTGATGATGTGCGCCCGAAACATGTAGAGTAATTTAGCAGTAAATAAATATCTGCATGCTGTTGCATCTCGTTGAATTTCTTCAACCTAGAATTACGATGCAGGGAACCACGAGTATAAATCATATTTTCGTATTCTTCCTTTGTGAGTAAATGTGTGACGAGCCAGAACTCCTATTTGAATAGCAGAGTCTTGAGAGCATAAAACGTGCTGTTCGATAGGCGCTGAAAGCAGTATCTGCCGATTCTTCTAGAAACGATCTGAAAGTGAATGTTGTTCTAAAGTTGTTTGCTTCATTCTTTGTCGAGCGAAAGTATGTGGTTGGCTTCTCTGTAGGCTTACCGACTGGGATCCAAAGTCTTGAGTGTGATTGGCAAAACTGACTCGTATTTGTGAACTCCCAAGTTTGATCTGAAATTCCAGCTCTCACGATTCAAGTTTAAAGTATTTTCTTTTGCCATCTTTTCAAGGAAAATGATGGGATGGCTTCAGAAAATGCGTCAACTGCTTGCATATATAGCCTTCTCCTTTCGTACTCCAAACACGTACCAGCATTTGACGTTAAATAGTAGATATGGTAGAAGGAATGCTATCTTGTAACTCTTGTGTCAACCAAGACTTCTATTACTGCCTTTCTTCATATTATTTATTCTTTGTCATCCTGTCACATTTGGTTGGATACCAAAGAATGTGTGCAAATTTTTAAAATTAACCTTTAGCTTACTTTATGAGCTCTACGTACTCACATTTGGCATTTTTTAATCAATAAATTACAAGTAATATAACCTTGTAAAAAACTAAATCGCCGATCCCGGTACCCGTGCAGTCTGATGCATAGGTCTGGAGCCGTTCATTGCGGAGATCGCGAGTTCGAATCCCGCTGACAGCATGGATGTTCGTCTCTTGTGTTTGTATTTTGTAAAGAGCGGCCTCTGCGACGAGGTGATCACTCGTTCGGAGGAGTCCTACTCAGCTTGGTGTGTCTAAATGCCTGTAATCTAAAAGCATCATAAACGAGGCGGCCTAGGCCAGAGTTGGGCTGTTGTGCCACAAAAAATAAACCTAGCTAACTTACCCACAAATTTACGTACTTACTTATTTACTTTCAATTTGCTTGCTCACTCACTTGCTTGCTTGCTTGCTTGCTTGCTTACTCGCTTGCTTGCTGGCTTGCTCGCTCGCTTACTTGCTTACTCGCACGCTCGCTCGCTCGCTTTCTTGCTTGCTGGCTTGCTCTCTCTCTCTCTCTCTTGCTTGCTCGCTCGTTCTCTTTCTTTCTTGCCTGCTTGCTTACTTGCTTCCTCGCTCGCTCTCTTTCTTGCTCGATTGCTTGCTTGCTCGCTCGCTCCAGGGCGTACGGACTTTTCTAGGAGACTGAGAGTGCCTCGGCTGTAGAAGAAATTTCACGCGTTCTGTCGAACCCGAAAGTTCATTCACATCTTCGCAGCTCTTCGCCATTTGCCCCCGAATGCAGTTCACACCCTTCAATCCTATTCCTTTGAGATCTCTTTTAATATCCTTCCTTCTAGGACTGCGTCTTTCATGTGGTCCATTTCCTTGAGATTTTTACCACCAAAACTTTGCATGCATTTATATGCTCCATATTCAATGTTAATAAAAATCCAACCAGATGCAACAGTATGCAGATATTTAATCACTGCAAAGCCACTCTACATGTTTCGGGTGTCACAGCACAATAATAATACTGAAACAGCTACTTCCCTCCAGTCCCGATCAGGCCACGTTGGAGGGAAGTAGCTGTGTCAGTATTATTTACCTGTACCGGAGGTTGCGGTTACACTTTTTAGTACTCCTGATGATGGGTGCTCTGACACCCGAAACATGTAGAGTGACTTTGCAGTGAATAAATATCTGCATACTGTTGCATCTGGTTGGATTTTTATTAACATTGAATTGTGATGCACGGAACCATGAGTTTAAAAAAATGCTCCATATTCTTCTTATAAAGCGACTCAACCTATATAAGGTTCTGGCTTGCTCAACCACCTTCTTCCAGATATCTCTATTCTGTGCTACTTTCTTCCAATTGCGTATGTTTATGCTCTTTATATCTTCCAAAACGTCATCTTCCCAAAGTGTTTTAGGTCTTACAATTGGTCTTTTAGACATGGGTTTCCATCTCTTAATCTTCTGCACAATATTATCCTCAGCCTTGCGTTTAACATGGCCTAACCAGTTTAATCTGTTTTTTTAATAAACCCAATTATATTTTGTCCTCTTAATATATCATTTATTTCTTGATCTTCATCTGTTCTTGTAGGACCAAATATTTTCCTCCTGATCTTTCTTTAAAAAATCATGAGTTTATATGTTATATTTTCCCTAAGCACCCATGTTTCGGAGGCGTAAGTTACTGTTAGGCGAATTAACGTGTTATAAAGTTGTAGTCTGACGTTTCGGGTTATTAATTTTGTTGAAAATATTTTTTGTGAACCTGCTATGCCCTATTTCCTGCTGCTATTCTTTCTTTAATTTGCTCCTCAATAGAGTTGTCAGTGTTCATCATTGTTCCTAGGTATTTGAGTGAATTCACTTTTTCAAACTTATGTAGGTAGGGTGGATTATTTGTCTGGTACAAAATAGGTATTTGGTTTTATTGTTGTTTACTATTAATCCAGCATTTTGCGCCTCATATTTGAGTTTGCAAAAGGTGGCAATTAAGATTTGCTTTTTTTCTTCCAATTATTACGATGTCATCTGCGTAGGCACAAATCTCTTTCAATCTAGTAGCTATATTTCTTCGGACTTCTAAATTGGTGATTACTGAGTCCAACACTACACTAAATAGTAGGGCGGACAAAGGGTCTCCCTGTCTGACTACTGTTTTTGTTTCAAACCATTCAGAATAACTGCTGTTAACTTTCACCTTCATTCTGGTTCGTTGCATTGTGAGTTTTATTAGTTTAACCAGTTTATCCGGAACATTATGTTTGATTAAGCTATTATATATTACTCTCTATTAACTGTATCAAAAGCTTGTGAAAAGTCTATAAATATATTATGAAGTTTAATATTGTATACATGGCATTTCTCGTATATCTGTCTCACAATAAATATATTATCTATTGTTGATCTGTTAGGTCTGAATCCCATTTGGTAATTTCCGATTTCTGGTTCAATTATCTTACTTAGTCGGTTACATAGCAATATTGCGAAGATTTTATGTGTTATGTTCAGTAGGGATATCCCTCTATAGTCATTGCATTGTTTTCTATCCCATTTTTTATATACTGGGCTCAGAATTCCTTCTGACCATTCACAAGGTATTTTTTCTTGTTTCCATATCTTCATTATTAATTGATATATTTTCTTTTTAATGTGAGACCTCCATTTTTTATAAATTCCGGTAATATTTTATCAGGACCAGCACCTTTGTTGGGATTCAAGTTTTTAATATGCTCCACATTACGTGACACATTTCTCACCCATCCGATTTCTTGGTTTTATTACCTGGATAGTATTTGGCGAGATGCACGTCTCACAAAGCTCCTCTGATTGTAATTTTTTGAAATTAGAAATTTTTTATCTTCATGGTGCAGCTGGAATCATCTACCCTGCAGTTACTTGAAGCTATCCAGAATCTCATTAAAATTTATTTTCTGCACCAAGCATATTAATTCTGATACCTATTTAGTTAAGTTAAAAGGTGTCTCTAATCCTTGTATTACATTAGCAGAAATCTGGGCTGACGAAACGGACTTCTGAAATTCTGAAAATTAGAATTTCAGAGAAATGCTTTTTGTGTTTTGTTTGGAAATTAGAAAGAAAGGTGCCACTTGGAAGACATAGACATAGATGGGAGGATAATGTTAATATACGCCTTAAAGCAATGTAATGAGCTGAACTTGTTTGGTTCAGGTTAGGGTTCAGTTGTGAACAGGATAATAACTTACATTTTCACAAAGTGTGGGGATATGCTTGACTAGATGAAGATGTATTGGTTTTTCAGGAGGACCATTCTCTATCTACTCGTAGTTAGTTAGTTAATTAGTTAGGTGTTTGGTTGGTTGGTTTTGTGGGTGTTAGTTAGTTAGTTGGTTTGATGGGTGTTAGTTGGTTAGTTAGTTAGTTAGTTGGTTAGTCAGCCAGTCAGTCAGTCGGGCAGTTAGTTAGTTAATTAGTTAGTTAGACTTTGTGATAGCTAGTGAATAGTATCAGCTGAAGTTATTCCTGTCCCCAAGTCACCACCTGACCTTATAGATCTTCATGTTTGCACCGTGCATCAATGATAATTAAACATTTTATTATCTAACTAATGCACAATATATAATATGTAGATACAATTAAAATTATAAAATATTTAAAAGTGCTCCAACATGTTTCGGATCACAGAGGATCCATCGTCAGGGAGAATGTACAGTGCTTGGCTAAAAATTAACAAGAATGATTCTATCGTGTCCGTTGACATGGACAAGTTCGGTGTTATGGCAGCATATTGTGACCAGCTGTGCGTGTGTGTAGTGAACTGCACATATATATTGTGCATTAGTTGGATTGTAAAGTGTTTAATGACCGTATATACATATTGCTTGCTGATTTGTTGCTTCTTGTAAAAGTGCGAAGTGAAATAAAAGGTACTCGAAATTCATGTGGCGGCGATTATGAAGACATTTGACGTTCTCATGACAGTTATTAAGAGTACCTTTTAGGTTCCTGTTGCGGTGATTATAAAGACAGTTCTTTTGGAATGTGACGTAATGCTGCTTAGTAGCTGAATACCAATGTTTTGGAGTGAGGTGCTGGGTCCATATTGATGTTACAACAAGCTCACTTATCAAGGTCGAAACAGTTCACTTCGGAATATCGGTACCATCTACCAAGCTGTGCGTTGTCACAAGCCAGAATAAATCTATTGTAATAGGATTATTACAGAAGCGCCGAATTTGCGACAGCCAGGAAGTAAATTGGAGAAGCACCATGTAAAATTTTGACAGAAAGACATCACAATATTTGTTAGATGCATGATAATACATTATGTTTTATCTGTAGGAAAAGCATGAAACTGGCATACTATCGTGCACTGATTTTGGCTTTGGTATTAGCAGTGTTAAATATTGCAGTTCTGGCACGAGGGATAGTGTTGGTTAAGGATAGGGTTCAAACGTACCCAATGGCGTAGGCAAACCGTCGGGGGCCCCTCGCTAATCGATAGTTGGACCCCCCCGCATTTCTGTTGTCAGGCTGCCTGTAACTATTAATGAAATTCCTCCCTAATCTCAGAACAGGGATCCATAATACTGTCTTCTGACATTAGAAAGGAATCCAGTCCGAAAGAACCCTCAACATATTTTAATGTTCTGCAGGATTGGGGGTGTCTCTAATCCACGGGCCCCCCACGCCGCAGGTTATGCAGGAGTCTTGTCTGCGTGAGTGGATGTAGCTTAAAATGAACGCCTATATACTGCTGTGTTTTCTGATTTGTGTTTGCACCCTGGATGGTACCGTGCTGTTAAGTAAATATTCTACTTTGTAATTAAGCTGCTCTCTAAATTCCTCTTAGCTGAATGAAGGAATTCTCAGCGTCAGTAACGGCGCACTGCTTTTGTAAAATTCTCTGCTTCTTACTCCGTAACTTCTGATGTGGTGACGCTTTGAAATTTCAATTTGCGGCTAAAACGGCTTCCAGAAGCTCCACGCCTTATTAAACAAATGTGGCAGTGAAAGACTTCTGCTACGTGTTTCTTTATTGGCAAAAACCTGTTTGTATAGCCACCAGCCACACTGGAAATTGTGAATGAGCATGTGGTTTTATCTGTGCGTCTACACAGAAGCAGTATACCTATACGGAACTTAAAACTGACCATTATGTTTATTTTATGTAGGCCTCTGAGGAAAAGTAGATATAAATTTGTTTTCGTGTCTGATCACCAACCATGAGGATGTATGTGGCAAATGAAGATGAAATGCTATGCAATGCAGGCTAGGTATGAACCGGGAGGCAGTGGTCAGCATTATATTCCAGCAGTGGACTTGCGAGGTTTTAGGGTAGGCATCAGAGGTGGTCCTGCTGAAACTGTGAATCCTTCTGTGGTCGAGAAGCAGATTCCGGCCACCCATCCCATATCCAGTGTAATTACTGACTGAACTGCTTGTGGCATTAACGAACATTCTTTCTCTCGTTTGTATTGTTATTTTCTGGATATTTCTCATTGTCCTTCCCACCGACCTGTTTATTTCCTTGCTTCTTAATTTTTTTTTTATTATTAAATATTTGCTTTGCTAAACAAATTTTATTGCATTACATAAGGGAGCCAGAATACATTAGCCGCTACATCGAATGGCTAAGATAAAGGTAAGAAATTGTTTTCACAGTCAATTACATTTGTTTGTACGTTCAACTAACACAGCTTTAATATTGCGACAGTATTTGGTATCTTTGAATCCTGAGTTATCAGTTTATAATCATGAGTTATACAAACACTTCTTTACGTCAATTCTTATGTTACACAATATATTTTCTCTGGGACGAATCCACCAGACTTTACTGGTATCATTTGCGAATAGATATGTTTAGTCTAGCATACATTTTAAAATATATATCAAAGATATATTTGATTAATGAATTACTCTATTGAAATGTTACCATTACTGTAAATACAAATTTTGCATGTGATTTGTGGTGGACAAAGCAGCTCTGAGATAGGTTACTCTCCTAGTATTTCGGCTTTTCCTTGTCAGCATCATTCTACCACTGCTCTGTACGCATTTCTTCATCACCCACGTTGGATAATCTCAGGAATCGACGAGGTCGTTAAGTAACACACAGATGAAAAAGTGGTTAAACGCTGGTCTGTCACGGAAGCGATTTTCTTTGTTAAAATATTTAGACCAGAAAGGTAGCTGTGTCACTAACCCTATTCCTGCCATGGAGGCACAGCACTGGAACATAGATATAGTCGTACACCTTAACCTCAGCACTAGATGACGGTGACTGGAGACCGTCACAACTGGTCGCCTTGCTCTCGCGGAAACAATCCACGGTACTCATTGTATAGGAGGCTAGTTGGGCCCCAGAGGAACGTTCTGGAGACGATAAGAATGTGTACCCCTGCCAGAAATCTAAATACATGTGTTTAGGCCCCATCATAGTCACTACAATGACCGAGCTACCCGGATGAATTAAGAAGAAGCAAAACACAAAAGTTTACTAAAAAGTAACCGGAAATGCGGAATAATACGGAATAATAAGCAGTTTAATGAAATCGAAGCATGCCGAGGAACACCGTTGTTAAAGCGTAGACCTACACACTTAAACTGGAGCAGTGCGTGATGATTTGTTGTCGTCCGCTCATTCAGATGTTAGAAACAGTTGGACGAAAAGGTAAATTTGTCCCGTTGTAGGCTATGAAGACACACGAGAGAATGGAGGTTCAACTGCATTTATTTAGGTATTAGATGGAGGTGAGAAGTCAGCTTTACGCTTTTGCTGTTCTTCCTATCCCTCCTTTCAGTGTCCATTGAATAAGAGTTTGGGTGGGTACCATATTCGATCGGGGTGTTCTGGGGAAGAAAAAATTTCTTGTCCCTACCAGGAATCGAACCCTGCTTCGTCTAGCACATAGCCTAGACGCTATGCCAACTATGCGATCCCCGCACAGTTATATGTTGGCCATTGATTCCCATACAGTGTTGACTTCTTCAATACACAAGTTTGATGCTACACTGGGCTGTCTCTCGACATCATCTGAGTGAAGGAATTAAGATTGACTTTACTGTGCATATTCCTAGACAGATTACATAACTGGAAGTTTTTCATTCTAATGTCGAACAGTAAGAATTGTTTTAATCCTTTAAGGACTGAGACTAACCTGTTCGTACCGCAATGTAAACACACCACATCTCGGATATTAAAACAAATGAGTTAATGCTGCAGAAAGAAAACTTTGTGTTTTCTTTTATGAGATTCACACAGGATACAGCAAAGTACTTTGTGGAAGGAATGTAGAAGTTTTGAATATCAGATTCGGTAGTGCCAAAAGTAACCCACCTGGCTTAAAGGGATTGTAGTAGACTATAGAAACACACGCTCCACTCACTCACACACACACACACACACACACACACACACACACACACACATATATATATATATATAACATTGATATGATCTCAAAATGTGACCAATGCTTGTGCAATATGAATACTGCGATGTTTGACAATCTTACAACGATGCTGATGAAGAATCAGAGTCTTGTGAACTCTGACTTGTCTACTGCTAAACACCAAACGTTAGAACGAGTGTAGTGCCTTCGTATTCAGTACCAAGCTGTCTGTCCTTAAGAATCATAAGGAAACGTGGAACTTCCTCTCGTTTTCCAGCTTATCCTTGCGAATGTCCGTGGAGGTCAGCTTCAAGACGTCGCTGACTCTATACCGGTCTACTCGGCCTAACATCTCAGTAGGCTTAAATCTTCGTACTATTGTGGCAGAAATTATCCAACAAGATGCAACAGAATACAGTTTATTTAGAAAATTGTATGTAGTCAAACACAACTGTGTCACGTGAGGTGTACTTTAATGACTATATAATGGACAAGTACATGTTTCAGCCTGTACTGGCCATCTTCAGGTTGTCTTAGTATAGTCTTGCTTATAGTAAGATCTTAAGTTCCCCTAAGACAACCTGAAGATGGCCAGTACAGGCCGAAACATGTAGTTTTCCATTATATAGTAATTAAAGTACACCTAATGTGACACAGTTGTGTTTGACTACATACAATTTTCAAAGTTTCACACACACAACGGGGGTGACACACTTCCTAGATACAGTTTATTTAAATCTGTCAACTGTTCAACATGTTTCAGGTGGTATTTCACCCATTATCAGGAGCTCGTAACACTGTATCTACAGTATCTGGCATTATTGAGACCTGGACTGCTACCTGTCGTGAACGTGGCTGGACGGATGTCCAACCACGTTCACGACAGGTAGCAGTAACGGTCTCATTAATGCCAGATACTGTAGTTACAGTGTTAAGAGCTCCTGATAATGGGTGAAATACCACCTGAAACATGTTGAACAGTTGACAGATTTAAATAAACTGTATTCTGTTGCATCTTGTTGGATAATTATTGCCCTGTTATACGATGCACGGCCCAATGAACATAAAAAAATACGTCTTGCTGTTATTCCTGTTTAACACAAAACTTAAGACAGGCATAATATGAATTACTGTAAAATAATTGATTTTGTCTGATATAAAAATAAATTCAAACAACATATAAAAAGAAAAAGAGCACCGGGCATATTTCCTTTATACTGAAAAAGTTTTATTTAAAGTTTTATATATTTAAGTTTTGTGTTTTGTTTGCCATAAATATCGTTGAAAACACAAAGATAGGGGGCGCACTTAAAAATATGTAGGAAAATGACACCAAATTGAGGCGTCTTCATTCGCTGTAGAGCAGTATCCAAGTGCGTGGTGGTGCGGAAGAGCGATAAACCTTGACATTTATTGATGGCATCTTACAATAGTCTATTTGATGGCTTCCTGTAGACTCGAAGTAGGGAGGGGAAGGGCCTACCATATGGGACTAAGTTACGAGTATCTATATCGGCAGAAAATTCACGAAATTTCTATATCTATATCCACTCGCAAGAGATGATATCGGTATATATCGTACGTCATTCTTTGATGGCTGGGGAATCTAGATTTAGGGGAGGGGGTGTGGGGGTGGGAATCCGAAAGCGCGACTAAGGCACGATATGAGGACTAAATTGATATGGCCCAAGATGGAGCCTGTTGATGTTTTTGTGAATATGGTAATGAACTTCGGGATTCTGGATACCACGTCGATTTCGTTGAGGGTCTAAATGACTCATACCTTCTCATAGAATATTCATACCGAAGATTCAGTTAGATTTCATATCATAACGTTACATTCGTACTCTGTTGTCTGCACAGCGGTAACAAATAATATTTATATGCTCAGTGTACTTTATAGGATCCGAGGTACCTCTGTCGATATAGTAAGTGGGCTAGGGATCGGAGAGGCTACATGCCGTTTTAGATTCCCCAGCAGGATTGTCAGATTTGTCTGTTCTGCATAAGGTAGAAATCGGCTATGGGGGCCCATAATCCTCCTATTTAATGGGTGCCGGAACCTCTTCTGGGTGGGGTGAAGCGGTTGGAGCGTGAAACTAACAATTCGCCTTCATCTGGTGCAGAGGTTAAGGAAGAATACAACGATATTTCTGCTAAACCCATATGCTTTTGTGACGTGGACATGAACAACCTGGCCTTCATTTGTGCATTTGATTGCACATTTATGAATTTCTGTTGTATTTTTAATTATCTTTTCTGCCACTGACGTGTGGTGACACTGTCAGAGAACTATCTCTGGCCTCTGCATTATATTTTAGTTTGCAAAGTGCGGCAGTTAGTTAAGAGCAGATTGAAGTCAGGGAATGCTTGTTATAATTTGGTGCATAATCTTTGGTCTTCCAGTTTGCTATTCAAAAATTTAAAGATATGCAGAACTATGATTTTGCCTTTTGTTTTGTGTAGGTGTGAAACTTGGTCGCTCACATTGAGGGAGGAACTTAGGCTGAGAGTGTTTGAGATTTGGGCGCTGAGGAGTTTATTTGGGCCTATGAGGGACGAGGTAAGAGGGGAGTGGGAAAAACTACATAAGGAGTAGCTTAATGATGTGTACTCCTCACCAAATATTACATGTTTGATGAAATCGAGAAGAACGGCATGGGCGGACCGTGTAGCACATATGGGGGATAGGAGAGATGCATACTGGGTTTTGGTGGGGAAACCTGAAGGAAAGAGACCACTTGCAAGACTCAGGCTTGGATGAGAGGATAAAATCAATATGGATCTTCAAGAAGTGGGATGGAGGGGCATAGACTGGATGGATCTGGCTAAGGATAGGGACAGGTGGCGGGCACGTGTATATTCGTTAATGAACCTTCGGGTTTCATAATATGCGGGGAATTTCTTGAATAGCTGAGAACCGGTTAGCTTCTCGAGAAGGACTCTGCTCCGAGAAGGACTCTGCTCCATGGAGTAAATAAGTAAGTGAGTTAAGCAAGTAAGTAAGTAATTAATAAGTGCGGCAGTAAATATTCAGTTTTAATGCGTTCTGCATGCACGCGGCGGTGCAGTTGTTTGAGGCAGTGCACTACAATCCGGAAGGTCGTGGTTTCGATTCCCGATAGTCCTTCCGCCCGTATTATTACCCTAGGATTGACTCAGCCTCTAACAGAATTGAGTACCAGGGTTATCTCCTGAGGAGTAAAGGCGGCCGGTGCGTAAGACTGACAACCTTGCCACCTTCATATGCCTACTCTCTAGAAATTCTGGGAGCCTCAGCCTCATGGAGGCCTAGGGACCTGTCCAGCCCTGTACAGTGATTGATTTACTTTTATTTTACGCGGCATTCATTAAACTGATATTGTAAATTGTGATAACTACACAGTCTTCAGACGTCTCCTTAATGTTA
>Ga0131853_10010912_pt1 | contig 16606 bp, 10 predicted proteins | sample TergutLab28metaG_FD_92764 | JGI IMG/M metagenome (GOLD analysis project Ga0131853, IMG submission 92764) | Labiotermes labralis P1 segment gut microbial communities from Petit-Saut dam, French Guiana - Lab288 P1 (version 2) (version 2) | ecosystem: Host-associated > Arthropoda: Insects >...
GCTTTATGTCACTCATACGTTAATTACATGTTAAGTACAGATATTAACATTACAGAAACCACATATTCCTGCCAGTTTTAATATGTATTTGGTAATCAATAAGTGTGTAACAGCTGTCAAATTATCAAACTTCTCTGGCCATTATCTCCGTAACCGTTAAACTTTGGACATAGGTGTTTTGGGTTATATCGGTATACTTTAACATAAGGAGCACCCTCCCGAAGTCTGGCACATTCCTCCTGGGACACTCTGTATGTTCAAGGAGATTCCAGCGGGCCATACATGGCACAGAGAATGCAGGGAGCCTCTCAGACATACAGGGCGTTTCATAATGTTCTCCGTGATTACAAACATTTATAACATGAAACCAAAGGACCTACCGTAATGGAATTGTTCACAGCCACAGGAAATCCGAAAAAGGTTTTTCTTTTTTTTTTTACAACTAGAGATGTTCGATGTGTGCACCACGGGTGACACGGCACACATCGATACGATATTCAAGTTCTTTCCACACACGCGTCAACATGGGTGCATCGATATTCTTCACTGCTGCAATGATCCGTGGCTTTAGGTCAGCGAGGTCTTGTAGGCGGGTCCTTTGCTTACTTTGCACGAAATGCACGTTGCATAGTAACCACAGACTTACTCGTGTGATATTCCAACAGACAAAACGCCCTCTCCCCCGGAGCGGCCATTTTCTCACTACATACACTCGCATCGCCCAGCGGCAGAAATGTGAACTACGATGAAAAACAAATTACTGAGGAAAAAAATGGAGTTGTTCCTTCTATCTGTACAGGTTTCGTAAATACGTGTCCTACGGGTTTCCTATAATAAATTTTTGTAATCCCGGAGTACATTATGAAACGCCCTGTATAATTGCGCATATTAAGTGAATTATGGAGCTATATATATAGCAAGGGCCAGTGGCGAATCAGACACAACCACGAATTACAGACTCTGTACGAAGGTGTGGATATCGTCAGCCACATTAAAGTAAGACGACTGGATTGGATTGGCCACATCAATTGGAGGGATAATAGCAGAGAAGTCGAGCAAAATTTTAACAGTCAGCCTGAGGGAGTAGGAACAAAAGGAATGCCAACATCTAGATCGCGGAAATGTGTTTGGTCAGATAAGAAGAAGGGAAGAATTGCGAATTGGTGGCAAACATATAGGATTAGAAATGAATGGAAGACGGCCATTGAGGAGGTGGAGGCCCATTTGGGCCTGCAGAACCAACTACGAACAGAAGATATTGGACGGATAGTGGCTCTAAGAAAACCAAAGAAAAGATGGTTGGTTATGTTGTGTGACTTGGCTAGATCCAGCCGAGCTCAACAGCACTAGACTCACAACACTGGCAGCTACAAGTTAACAAGGTCATGCACGGTAATATATATGCCTACGGGCTGGACGGTCCGGGGTCGAATACCGGAGGGGAAAGCGATGATCTCTTCTCCAAAACCGTCCAGGCCCGCTCCGAGGCCCGCCCAGCCTCCTACTGAAAGGGTACCGGGGTTCCTTCCCGGTGATAAAAGTGTGCTGCTAAGTCCTTAGCCCGACAAGGAAGGAAACAAGTTAATGTTTCTATCAGAATGGCGTGAATTTCCTTCGGCGCCTTGCCTTGCAGGAAAAAAAAACTTGAAGACAGCCCGCGTCTCGATGTTTTTTAAATCGCGCGCATCCCTGACATGCTTCCGAGCTTCTTTCCTTCCTGGTAGGGCTACGGACTTATCAGCACGCCGGTAAAATGGCGGGGGCGTGAAGCTGAACACTCGCCGAATCTAGTGCCAATGCTCCTATTAGGCTCCGTTGTGTGGACAAATTTACCTTTATAGTTAAATGGTACCGAACGACCCGCTTTGGTGCGCTTACAATCTGCTGACATAAACATTCATGTTTAATGTGTTTCTGTATCTGCCTGCTACAGTCATTTATAGAGATCTCGGACAACAACGTCCTTGTTATGCATCACATTGCTGCCAGTGTCTGTACGAGAACATTACCTGCCAACACAGGTGAGCTTACATTTTTGGGGCTACTTTGGTGGGGAGGGGCCGATGACATTGCGTAACTGCGACCTGGTTTTATGAGTGACTACGTAACCTGCACTGGGTTCAAGTGTCATACCACAGAAGGAAATTGTTGAGGAATGCACATGACAAGTTGGTCAAAAGCACAGGTGTGCAGGGGCACTCAACTGCTAGTGTTCTGGGATTTCGCATTCCGTCTAACCTTGATATAAAGACTATTCTTACTGCAATGTTGGAGTCGGTCTTCGAGATGTTTACATGACAACGCAAGTGGTGACATATGTCTCTATTTTAGAAGGAGGCCAGTGTGGTTTCCTTCAAGATTCTCCTTATGTTTTATTATTCAAAGAACGAAACACATTTTAGACCAAAATAAGACATTTTCTTGGAAATTAGAGTGGTGTAAACTGGAAAGATTTGCAGGGTGGTTGATGGTTGAACTGAATAACAGCAGTCACTGAGTACAATGTGTCTTACTTTTTTAAACCGATTCGTTAGCCGTTCCGGGGAAGAGGGACGAGATGTTCAAATAGCCACTAGAAGAGCACGACATTGTCCATTGCTGTAGAAGTGTTGTGAGCTGGCTGCACGATATAACAACAGTTACTGCATGCATTCCTATTACGAAACATGACAGAAGAAGTGTAAAATAAATTATATCGAGTCAGTCTCTTGCACATGGCATTTGCTAGTCCACGACCAACATCTGTTGGACGCACAGGCCCAGACCAGATGATTAACTCAGCAGTACAGAATGTGACTTCAAAATAAAGCTATTTAGCCGGTCAAGAACATCCCTACCTTTACGGTACTCTGATGATCCATCGCCAGAAAAGGGAGTGCTCTACTGAAGGATGAAATTATATGCCGTCGGTGGTAGATGAATGAATGAGTACGCAGTATTGACAGAATGAAAATGACAGGAGAAAAAAGAATTGCTTGGAAGAAAAGCTTGTTCCGGTGCCACCAAAATCCCATACTGACCGGCCTGTGATCGAACCTGCGCCTTCGCAGAACGAAGCCGGCTATGCCACAGCCCCAAAATAAGGCACATTTATTGTGTTCAAATATTATCAGTAATAAACAAAAAAACGTTGTGGGAACGTGGAAAACTTCTTAGGTTCATTTAAGTCTTCTAGTGATTCAGAATCCTGTTAGTGTTCATACCATATGGCATCAATGTTAAATGGCTGAAGCCGAATATGTAGCATTATTTTAAATATACAATACACGACAATATAAAGATTTTACAAATAAAACAGTACTTTTGCCTGCATATATTTTTATTTATTTATCGTATATTTATTTATGTGTCGGCCTGTTTATGTCTATCAACATGATATGCGCCAGTTTGTGTATAACGAGCCTAAAAGTTTGTTCTCTTCTGGAGTTCAACACGGCTGCTACAGGGCTGGCCAGTTTTAGAAAATGGAAGCAAATACCACAAAATGGTAGATAGCGCTTCCTTCAATTGGTAAAAAAAAAAAAAAAAACGCAATAACCAGTGGGGTAATTTATAAACACTGAGTTACGAAGAATGAAGAACGAAGTAGTCGTGACCCATTTTCAAGTGTTTTTCGATCCATGACCCTCAAGAATAGGCAGCACAAATGCTGACCACTGAACCACAACCTTTTGTACGAACATTTACATAAACCGAGTACACATTAAAGCATGTAAACTTACTTAGTTGCCAAGTACAGCTGCTGTAAGCATTAGGGCAAACAATTGCAGGCAGATGTTTACCCGCAATTTGTCACCCATTAGTATCGAATTGAGCATCGTTAGATTGAGCAGCAGGCCGGAGTAACAGTACACCGAGGTATTAACATCGGACCAGCCTAGCGCGACGGGCCATGGCATTGCTGTCCACGGCCAGCGCTTCTCACTTGTTCTCGCGCTTGTGTTTCCTCAAGTTCTCGTGTGCAGGCTCTGTCGGCAGCTTCCTAAACAAATCGCTGCAGTAACTGCGGACACTTTGAAACTGTTTCATTGTTGTGATATTTGGACTCCCAGCGATTGTATCGATAACAACTGGTTGAATTGTACGAACTTATTCTGCACCTTTGCTGATGGACTGCATAAGAATTGCGGTACTTTAAATATACCAGAGTTATAATGGGAAATATTTTAAACAATTGTGTATCTTTGTAGTTCCGCGAAAAGATCTAAAGGTTGAAGTTCCAAGATCTCATATTTTTTTACGACAGACGGAGTGTGTAACTCATTTATAGAGTGATATTAACGAGTAATTTATTTGGTGAAGGAAGTGATAAAATCTGCAGAGAATGTAATGTTTGTTACTGAAGACATGCTTTTACTTTTGTGATCTTGCAATGTTAGTGTTTCCTTGAAAAACCTTTATTTGCAGAAAAATGAACAAGTAAGCGATGATAACAGAATTGTGTTTCCACAATCACTACTAATTTTTAGCGGTTGGACTCCGAGGTGTGGTCATGAATAAGAATAATTTCCATCCTTCTAAGTGAATGGGGAACTTAAATACACTTGAGGAAGAAGCGATTCAAGGCAATAATATAAATGAGGTGTGAAATATCTTCAACATAACCGTGAAACTGACGTAGTTTCATGAAAAGAAACAACAAGTATGAGCAGACAAATAATGTTCTTCAAATTAAGTGCAACCATCATTGTCTACTTTTCAATTCAGGTAAGCAATGCATTATAAAGGGGATCTGGAATTTGGTTTTGAGCTTTCCGTTATGCACAAGGTGAACAAGACAGGCAATGTACGTGCAAACGTAACATTGTGGCGCGTTAGTGCAACCATTTGTGTTGTAGAAAAGCTTTAAGTATTACATATTGTGAGTGTGTAATTGTAGCCTTAGGTATCCAGCATTCAAAGCGCATGCGCCATATTGGCATCTGTGACCTGCCCAGCTCTGCAGTATTTCTCCACACTACCTCATAAACGGTACCATTTAAAAAAAAAAGTCACCCAACACAAAATGTGTTTTGATTTTCTCTATAACTTCGTCTGAAACATTCCTCATTCTAAGAAGAACTGAAAGAGATATGATAAAAAAAATATAGCCTGCCCAGCTCTGCAGTATTTCTCCACATTACCTCATAAACGGGATGATTTTTTTTTAAAAAATGTCATTCAACACAAAACATGTTTTGAATTTCTCTATAACTTCGTCTGAAACATTCCTCATTCTAAGAAGAACTGAAAGAGATACGATAAAAAATATGGCCTGCCCAGCTCTGCAGTATTTCTCCACATTACCTCATAGACGGGACGATTTTTAAAAAAAAAGTCACCCAACACAAAATGTGTTTTGATTTTCTCTATAACTTCGTCTAAAACATTCCTCATTCTAAGAAGAACTGAAAGAGATATGATCAAAAACGTACATTGGTCTTCATGTAATGTACCTGTTATTCTTGTCAGATTTTTAAGGAATTTGAATGTTCTCGACAGATTTTCGAAAAACACTCAAATATCAAATTTAACGGAAATCCGTCCAGCGAAAGAGATGTTCCATGCGGACGGACAGACACGTCGAAACTAATAGTCGCTCTTCGCAATTTTTTGAACGCGCCTAAAAAGTAAGTGCCTAAAGCAGACAGCATGTCTGTCCGTCTGCGTGCTGCAGCAGCGAACGTACCCAACATAAGCTACAATAAAGGGGCTTTGTATTAAAACGTCACCAAACTTTGCGTAGTGGGGTGTAACCCCAAACCATAAATGGACGCATCTCGTGAGAGGGTTAACATAATATTCATGAGCTAATATATTTCTTCGTGGTTCATGATGATTAATAGAGTCATTACCCTACTGGCTATTAATGTTATTTTTTAGTTAACATTGCTGAGACCCGTCATGGTGTCACTGTTTAGCTTTGTCTTTCTCCGGTTATACGTCTTTTTCTCTGTTCCACGCTTTCGTCTTCATTAATTACATACTTTTTGCAAATGATCTGTTTTCCTTCTTACAATAAAACCAACTAGATGCACTAATTCCTCAAATTTATTTTGGCATGAAACTACATGTTTCGGACAGTTCCTCTGTCCATCATCAGAAGTTTTTCACTGTACACACAGCAATGGCATATGTCATACAGGTTTGCTGACAGCTTGCTCTCAGCAAACCTGCATGACATATACCACTGCTGTGTGTACAGTGAAAAACTCCTGATGATGGACAGAGGAACTGTCCGAAACATGTAGAGTATTATTCCAAAAATAAATTTGAGAAATTAGTGCATCTAGTTGGTTTTATTATAAGAATTTATCACGATGCACGTTCACCTGAACGTCAAATTGATCTGTTTTGCTTAATTAATGTTTTTCTATTTTAATCCTCCGCCATGGAAATGCTCATGCTCTTATTATACATTGCACATGAACATTTTACCGTCAAAAAATCATGCGCCAAAACTAACTGGAATTTTACACTATTGTTCAATTTCACAATAAAACTGTTAATGTTTCCTTTTACGTACAAGTATTGTAAACAAATTAGTACCACAATTGTACCAAAATATCGCTCTGACATTACGCTTCGCCTTTGGTTTCTGTTGGCAATCAGTCTGATCACGGAAGTTAATATATTCATGTCGTGGCCAAATTTATACCATCTATCGGACACAAATTATAGCAACCTGGGTGTGACTCACTCACTCACACAAGGGTATTATTCCTTCTCCCTACGACACTTCGACCCGCTTCCAGGCCATGACCCCTTCCGTTCTCTTCCTCCGATCATTCCCTCGTCTAGCCGCTGTGTTCCTGTTTTTTTCGTATTGAGCAATTTGGCGCCATCATGCCACATTTCGTCTTCCCACCTGTTCCTCGGCTTTCCAGCGGACCTTCTTCCTACGGGACTCCCTTCCAGAATTCGTTTTAGAATTGTTATCGATTATCCTTACTACATGCCCAGCCCAATGTGACCTTTTAACATGTATATTCCAGTCCAACGTTTTATACCATCCGCACATATTTTCGTTGTACCGTAGTCTCCAGACGACATCAATGTCTACTTGCCCGAATGTTCTCCGAATGACATTTCTCAAAGAAACCGGTCACTTATGCGGTACTCTGGGGAAGCGACCGTGTATGAGGGTACTATAGAGAATAGATTTCCTGGCTGCTGTTGTCATACGCTTCCTGCTGTAGCTAAAATGTGACTATGGATGCCCAGAAGTCTTCACTTGCACTGTAATGTTCTAGAGGACACCTGAGCCTCATGGCTGTTACAGCGACAGCCTTACCGCTGACTGGCGTCAGGAAGTCCCTGATCCCTAACTTCACGTAGCACGGACTTGTTTGAAGAGTAACACTTAATAAATACACCCCCAACATTTGACACAATCCGAAGATCCACTGCCACGTTCACAAAATGTATCATATCCTGATCCAATTCGGTGACAGTTTCCTTTCATATCCCTCCCACCTCATTAGTCACAGTTTTCTTCTGTGACGCATCAGCCCAATTCGGGCCTAGGCCGCCTTTTTCTTGAGGTTTCTAGATCACACACACATATAGACATAAACAGAACAGGTAGGATTGCTCTAACGATTGATCGGTTCGTCGCAGAGGCGGCTACCGACACAACAAACAGCAGATGAACATCTATGTCCTTAGCGGGATTCGAACCCACGATTGCAGATCATCAAGCAGCCACAGACCTGCGCCTTAGACTGCGCAGTCAACAGGATCGGTCGTTAGTCACACCCTGCCCTGTAAAATTTATCTTCATCATTCCGTACTCTCTCTCACGACAGACCCACAGCCTCGTCCTAAGCGAGTCCTCCACAGAGTGTGATCTCTTGCATCGCTAGTTGTCATGCTACCCAAATAGCTTAAAAACTGCACATTTTCCATGTTTTAACTATCATAATCTGTAATTGGGATGGTTGCCTTCATATTCTCATTACCTTAGTTTTTATCCAAATACATTTTCGTTTCATAGCTTCTTTTAGTTTCAATCAGTCTATTAATAATGTCTTGTAGCGCCGTTTCTTCCTCAGTCAGTAGCACAAGGTCATCTGTGTATTTCACAGTGCGAATTACTTATCCTCCTATTCTGAAAGCTCCAAACCCTTCAAGAATTTATCGCGTGTTACATCCTTTCAGTATTCATTAAATTGCTGTAAAACAACCGAGCCAACTGAAGACCCCCAGTAACTGACACTATACGGACTTTGTATATGTAACGCAACAACATAAGTAAGGATCGGGAGATGGAAAAATGATTTGAACTGACGTAACAGAAACAACAAATACACACGTACAAAACATGTTTCATCACATATTATTAGCTACCAACATGTTTCGATCGCTTTTGTGATCGTCATCATAATCACCATCACCATAATCAGGGTAGCTTTACAAGAGTACTCAAAACACAACAAACCGCCAAACTGTGTCAGCGGAACCACTCAACAATATGACAGATGTCTCAGACTGTACGTATGGTCACAAAATGTCAGCTGATATATTGTTAGAAATAGATAAGATGTAATTGTTAAAAACAAAATGTAGTATGTAGTTAATATACACCCTGTTTACTGCTCCTTGTGATAAATCTACGGAGTAAACAGGGTGTATAATAACTACATACAACAATACACCAAGTTTTGTTTTTAACAACAATATCTCATCTGTTTCTAACAATATATCAGCTGATATTTTGTGACCATACGGACAGTCTGAGACATCTGCCGTAATGTTGAGTGGTACCAGTGACACAGTTCGGCAGTTTGTTGTGTTCTGAGTACTCTTGTAAAGTTATCCTGATGATGATGATGGTCATCACAAAAGCGATCGAAACATATTGGTAAATATATGATGAAACATGTTTTATACGTGTGTATTTGTTGTTTCTGTTACGTCAGTGTAAATGTTCCTCAAATACAGGTACACGGAACATATTAAGTTCACGGAAAAACAAAGAGGGCCGAGCAAAGCAAATCTCTCCAGACTTCTGTAGCGTTAAAAAACACGTCTAGTTGCGACCACATCGCATGAACCATATCTATGACAGCTCTCAGGATAAACATGCCATTAATTTCATTGCTCAAAATCCATTAGCTGACTTATATAACTGTATCAGACAGTAACTGTACACCCTCTGTCTATCAAGGTGCATCATAATACAATGGGAATCGGCCAAATAGCGGAGCCTAACTTCATCACTTCAGCAACAGCCCGTTAAAAGAACGCCCCATTCTATATCACCCACCTAATTGGTACAACGGCGGAAAAAGATATGGTTCGACCCTGCGCAGAGATTTTAATTAGATACTCAAATGAACACTGTCAGAAACACAAGACGATGCACCGTTGTAATGTATTTGACACAGCTGAGTGTTTACGTACTGTGTCTTTCATTGCTTGTCATTTCCCCCAGACATCTCGTTTTTCATTGCTCACTGCTCTATTTAATATAAATGCCTCATTAACTATATAGTTTCTTGTAGAACAATACTCGCTCAACTGGACAAGAAAGTCCCCGCTCATGTGGAACCCGAAGGTTCATAACCTTGTACACAAAATGCCTCTGTTAGAATCACTTCCATCCACTTCACAGCCTAGTAAAGGTAAAAGGTAAAGTTCACCCTACAACAGTCCACGAAGACCCAGAGATGGAGTAGAGGTACAGCTCTACTCTTTCTTTAACCTCGGTGCCAGATGGGGTGGGTGGTTAGCGCCACGACCCGGCCGCTTTACCCCCGGCAATTACCCGCTAGCCATTGTTTAGGAGGCTGGGTGGGCCACAGGGCCGGTGTGGAAAATCTCGCCCCCCACCAGTATTCGATCCCCGGACCGTCCAGCCCGTAGCGAGTCGCTATACCGACTGCCCTATCCCGGCCCTCACAACCTAGAATTCTAATATTACTTTAACCTTGCAATCTGCTCTCAAGGCTACTATGGGCACTGTCCCGAGATCATCTAAAAAAAAAAAATGATTTCCTGTCCGCCCTTTATGTGCTAAATACTTTCTGTAAATATTACGTAACATAAATAGCGAATTATGTATGACATGGGAGCTCATATTCTCGCCCAACCAGATCACTCACTTCTTTGTTTTATCGTGGCATTTCATAACTGTAACGTCTACAATCCAGTTATTCCAAAGTGCTACACATAACGCAAAATTCAAACCCAAACATAAACCACGTTTTAAATCGAAAAGGAGTTAAAAGCAAACGAGGTGTTTAAGTTGAGGACAAATAGCAAAGGCGGCAGAAATGAACTTAACCCGCGAGGGACCAAGTCGGATACGGCGGTACCATGAGGGAATTGAGGACAACGCCTGGTTTATTCTTCCAATATGAAAAAGGAAGTCGCAAGTTTATCCGAAACGTCCGCAAATTTCCATACGGAAATGCGGCATCACATTCCAGCAAATGGCAAACTTCAAGTCCCAGAACTTCACGGGTGATGTCTGGCGCGCATTTGTCTGTGGGTTTGCTATATCTGCTGGCTTTATTGCGTTAATTTATTTGAAAATATATTTCAACATGACTAATTTTAAGACTAACAAAAAAAGCGCATATATCATTTTACACAGGGTACCTTTTTATGCATTCAAAGAACGTAAACCCTTGAGTGTCACCAAACTGTATCTAAGGCAGTCTTCCTGCAGATGGCCAATGAGGCAGAAACATGCATGAATTAAGAAACACGTATATTTGTGACCACAATCTGCGTACTTATTTGGTTCTTTATCAGTTGAAACTGTGGTACACAATTAAAACAATAAATAATAAAAATATTTTAATGTGGTCCTTCCTTCCTTCCTTCCTTCTTTCATTCATTCATCCATTCATTCATTCCTCCCTTCCTTCTTTCCTTCCTCCCTTCCTTCATTCCTCTAAGTCCACTTTATATCCCATTCTAGAAACAAACACAGAAGAACACGTTTATTAGCACAGGTCACTGTAAGAAACTCAACACTTACACAGAACCCTCAATTACGAAGGCACTAAACTTCATAATTGTAGATTTTGTGGTTGCTTACAAAAATGCACCTAAATTCGATAGAAGTGGCACTAAAACGTCCCAAAAAAGGCTATCATGGAAAAATTCGGGGGAGAAAACAACCTAAAAATCACCATAAATCAGAGCAGATCGTCCATGATGGTATTCGATCTCGGTACCTATGAAACGCGAAGCAGTGCTACAGTTCTCTTTTCGCCTCTCTCTGTGTGTGTGTGTGTGTGTGTGTGTGTGTGTGTGTGTGTGTGTGTGTGAAAGTTTGGGAACCAGGAACTATGTGAATCGCACATGTAGCGGGTGTTGACTCTGATAAGCGTGGTAGTAACACTTCACGGTTCGAATGATATACAATAACTGTGTACGTGAGTGAACGAGTATGAGGCGTGGGAGAAATTTCAAGGCCCCCTGTAAATTCCTTGCTGGACAAACAGCCGGTCAGTAAGACGGTAGGCGATTCTGTTACCTCACTTTCAGGAGAAGTAACCAACGTTGACGAAAAAAAAAATACCATGACAATGTCAGTATTTACTGCTGATAACGGTGAAGAATTAAGCTTGGTTCGCATGAAGTTGGACGGAACGGGAACGCTGCAGACTATAGTACAGGGCTATAGATCTGTGTTGCACAACGGGGCAAGAGACGTTTCTCTTCTCCTAAACGTCCAGATCCGACAAGTGGTCCATCCAGCCTCCTTCCCGGGAGCAAAGGACCGGGGCGTGAGGCTGACCACTCTCCTCCATCCAGCGGCCAAGGTTAAAAATGAATAGAGCTAGACCTCTACCTATACGTCCTCATAGCGTGCACAGGTATTTCTCCCTCCCTCCCCCCCCCCATTTTTTTGCCTTTACAATACAAAATCTGGGGCACGCGGTAGCGCAGTTGGTTAAAGCACTGCGCTATAAGCCGGAAAGTCGCGGGTTCGATTCCCGATGGTTTAACGGAACTTATCATTGTCTTAATCCTTCCGGCAGCACTATGGGGTCGACTCAGCTTCTAATAGAAATGAGTACTAGGAATATTTCCTAGGGGAGTAAAGGCGGCCGGTGCCTAGGGCTGACCTTACCACTTTCATGTGCCGATTTACGCGAAATCTGGGAGCCTCAACCTCATGGAACCCTCAGGGCCAGTTCAGGCCTGAACAAGGTTGCTCTACCGTTACCAATACAATATCCATACACGAAATCGTTCAATAAAGCCTTTTAGACTGAATTTGTCATACAAAGTCGAAAAATGTGATTGTGTACGATTCTTGTAAAGGGCTGTGAAAAATAATGGCCAAGAATTATTTAAGGCACTGATTCTTAAAATTTCTGTGATTCATGAGTTGGTAAAGCAGTAAGGGGATTTCCTAACACACACATCCAATATGTCTTACTTCGCGAAATGCAGATAGAAGTCCACAAATCTGATTAATATTGTCACGTCTATAGGTGTTGATTTACATAACAAATTTTCAACAAAAGCCCCTAAGAGATGTCAAAATTATCATCATAATCATTATCATGTTGTTTATGTTGGTGTGAAGCCATCTCTCATGTGAAGGATAAAACATGTACATGTGTTTAAGGGTTAGGTGCTGAGGGATATGTATGGGCCTAATAGGGAGGAAACAATGGGAGTATGGCGAAAACTGCATAACGAAGAGCTTCATGATATGTACTCGTCACCAGATACTATTCGGTTATTCAAATCAATAAGGATGAGATAGGCGGAACATGCGGCACGAGTGGGACAGAAGAGGTTTGGTTTGGTTTGTAAAACTGAAGGCTCTGACAAGTTAATATTAAAATGGACTTTCATAAAATAGGAGGGAAGGACGTAGGCTAGATTCATGTGGCTGAGGATGGAGAGAAGTCGCCGGCTATTTGTCAACATGCTAATGAGCCTTCGGGTTTCAAAATGCGGGGATTTGGACAAGCTGAAGAGACACAAGCTTCTGAGGGGCTCTGGTCAGGTCAGACGGCATGTAAATCTGTGCATAGCTGTGGTCCGTCCCTCCTGCCGTGCAGGAATACCGCAGTGTCCGACATCGTACACCGAACCGTGACTCGCGGGCTGACAGACCCATTTTGCGTGTCGGTGCAGTGGTTAGGGCATTATAACGGAAGAAACGAACAAAGAAATGAGAAAAGAGAAAAATAAAAAAGTCCACACTTTACTGCAGTCACTTATCTAACTAACCACAGCACAATGCAGGTAATCTGAACATCCTCTCGATGCACGTTCTCTATGTCCAAGAAGATTGCCGTATTTCTCGCAGTTACGCCCGTTAAGGACTGTCAGTCTGGTAGAGTCGCAGCATCGTTTCAGAGAAACGAGTTGAATCCATCTTTAACACAGACACAGCGGGTCAAAATCTTATCAAAATTCTACCGGGACCACATGACATCAAATCCCAGACAACTAATTTTTAGTCATCGTCCTGAAAATCGTAAACCTCTCTGCACGTCCACTTCCGGCTGTAATGTGACTTAAAACGTCATAAACATTCACGTCTTCTGGAGCGTAACGTTGTGTCCTCAGGCGAGCAGTTCCGGACGTTTCGGAGGATCATGGTGCCTTCAGTCAGATGCAACAACAGTCGGCATCACTGTTGTGAAATTCTCAAACCTCGCAAATTTTATAACAATAATCTTTATTGTTGCTAATAACAATAATGATATAATAATAATAGCAATAATAATATTATTATTCTCTAATGCTTAATATTATATATTTTGTATTCAATACTTCGCTTTATGTCGCTCTGTGTTATTCCTGTAATTGATTCTCGGGCTGTTGATTCAGCACGTAAATAAACTTGAATTGAACTGAATTTTTATTACTGTTATTATTATTATCATCATCATCATCATCAGTAGTAGTAATAGTAGTAGAAACAGCAGTAGCAATGCTACTACTGTAGCAGTAACCCGTAGCGCAGGTGTCTTTCTTGAGCTGTTGGAATGAAGCTGGTGAAGAAATTCCATGCTCTTGGGTACAAGAAGATGTTAGTGATAATTGACCACACATCAATAAGCTTACATCAGTTCACATATTATTATTATTATTTGGCATCACCTTTTTGCAGAGTATTTAGAATTCTATACCTGAAACAAAGCATGTTCGTAAGGTTTATAATGTTTAAGCTATTTTGTAGTTACCGTTTGTGGTACCCGTCACGTTATTTCCCATACTTACTGTTTTGTAACTTTCATATCAGTCCTTTGCGCTGTATGTGTGCAGTGCCCAGTATGGCTGTTTTGTGTAGTTCCTTGATGCCATGCTCTCCCTGTATGCAATTCAGATATTTTTTGAGTGATTTTTAAGATTATTCCATTTTCCCCTATTATTCTGGTAACACTTTTGTCTATACATCCCACATATACTGCATTTATACTGCAATGTCTTTACATTTTAAAATCTTTTCGGCTTCCTTCTTCATCACTTTTCTATCTCCAAGAATTGCAACATCTATTAACAAGCATGTTCCTTTTCCATTATCACGGATTGTGATGTCCGGTTTAACGTCACGGATGATTCTGCCAGATTTCACTTGTTAATTCGATGACATGGTTACCTTACTCTGACAGTTTGTTTCGGCTGATTTTGAAATATGTTCATACCAGTGTTATTTGTCTACTTTTTTCCATATTTTCTTGAGTTATTATATCATTATTGTGTGCGGCAGGAGCAGGTCACGCCTGTGCATCTCATTTCTAAGACAGATTTTTAATATTATCTTCTCGTGTACGTGGCGGTACGATGCTGACAGGCTTCTTTTTTTCTTTACAGGTAGCGGTAGTGACGTCACAGGATTACGACGGTAAGTAAACACACCGTGAATCCAGCCGACTTTCATAAAAACTGTTAACAGTGTCCAGTCCTCACACAATGGCTGGGTATTAGCACAGACTTGGTAAATTCACGCTTTCCAATCAATTATCTTAAACACTTTGGTGTTAACTTTCAGTCTCCGACGTGCAATGCACATTCGGCAGCAACAGTGGGCTTGATACGCACAAGCACCACGGTCTTACTGCCACCAGAGACACTATAGCAGCGAGGCTCCGCAAGCCAGAGGGCTTCCGAGGGTCTCCGATCTTCGCGGACGACCGTCAAGTGGATCCGTTAATTGATGTATCGTGTCAGATCCGACCCGATAAATCTGACCCTGAGGAACTCACGTATAACCTGTTGATCTCAGACTTCTCGAGATGCGGCGTTCTAAAGAGAAACGTAAGTCTCCATCTCGTTGTTCTTCTTGTGGTTTGCCAGTTTTTAAAACTGCCACACTGTTACTCTTTTTCAGATTCATGGGTTCCCAATTCTCGCCTTCCTCTTCTTAAAGAGTCGAGTCTTCTAGGTTGTTACACCGTTACTATTGGTAATAAGTTAAGGAAGTTTCCAAAGGAAAGTAGTGAATTTCTTCCACAGACTTGCCGACATCTGCTCCGAGTCTCATTTTAGTATTTCTTGCTATGCTCTCTTTGTTCTTCTTTTTAGTAATTATAATTTGAAATGAGGGCCGGGTAGCTCAGTCGGTATAGCGACTAACTACGGGCTGGACGGTCCGGGATCGAATCCCGGTGGGGACGAGGTTTTTTGCCAGTCCAAACCGGCCCTGGGGCCCACCCAGCCTCCTGTAAAATGGTTACCGGGTCTTTCCCGGGGGTAAAGAGCGGCCAGGGCGCGCTGATGACCACTCACCCCCTTCTAGTGCCGCGGTCATGGAAGAGTAGAGCTATACCTGTACCCACCCTCTGGGCCACACCGGGCCTGTAACGGAATCACTTTACCTCTACCTTATAATTTGAAATTAAAAAAAAAAATGTGCATTATCTTCCCGGAAAATATGAAAAACTTTCGCACAGAGAATCAGTTAAATGGCAACTGACGCAACAGAGCAGATGTTAAGTTCAAAGACCGGGACAGATGTAGCACTGATAAGGCTGCAGTGTCACTGATTGTTGCAGGCTAAAAAAGAAATAATTACACCAGCTTGGGGGCTACGCCTCGATGTGAAAGACCATTATGCGCTTAAAGACGTACCTAAACATTCACTTCACTTTGCTAACTGCAGCCAAACCTTATGTCTTATAGTGCACAGCTTCCGCATGCTGATCTTCGTACAAAAAATTCGGTAACAAACTTCTTTTGACTTTAAACACTTAAAATCCAACAGAAAATGTATGCACCCCCTTCTCTGTCATTGAAAATAGCATTTTTCCACTCAAGACTATAGATTTTGTTTCACACACACAATTAAAACACACGAACTCTTGTCTGCGAGGTACGAACTGAAGTTTTAAATACAACTCAGATCTATTTTAGTCTTAAAATAGTTCAATATGGGGTTAACAGCTTACCAACGTGCAGTGGCATACCCAGGAATTTTGTTCGGGGGGGGGGTTTCAACAAATTCAGTTGAGGACAGAGGAGAGAGAGAACGGGGATCTGGGGGCGGTAGCCCTCTAGTCGGGGGTTCTGGAGGCAGCTGTAATTTGGTACAAGACATTTCATTTCATATAGTAAAATTTTCTCCATTTTTGGTACCTTAAGACTATTTATGATGACAACCAATTTATTTGTCATTGTTAATGTAAAACAATTGCAAACC
>Ga0131853_10010913_pt1 | contig 16606 bp, 9 predicted proteins | sample TergutLab28metaG_FD_92764 | JGI IMG/M metagenome (GOLD analysis project Ga0131853, IMG submission 92764) | Labiotermes labralis P1 segment gut microbial communities from Petit-Saut dam, French Guiana - Lab288 P1 (version 2) (version 2) | ecosystem: Host-associated > Arthropoda: Insects >...
GACGCTTGTGAGTGCGGTAATGAACCTTCGGGTTCCGTGAAATGCGGGGAATTTCTTGACTAGCTGCAAACCAGTTAGCTTCTCAAGAAGGACTCTGCACCATGGAGTAAGTAAGTAAGTTAATTGTAGACTCATATTGCTTTATACATGCCGTCCCTTTCGTCTGTTTTCAAGGACTTGTATTAAAGAGCCACCTTGAAGCTTTAAGGGGTCTTCATTAAATAACAATCGATAATGCTCCTTGGAAATGTTTCGACCACTGTGCAATAATGTTGTCCTACATCTAAGATATTCGCCTCAGAAAGTGTGTGGAAATGACAAGAATGTATAGAGAGAACAGTATTTTGTACGGTGGCGGGTTTTCGTATGTTTTCTACAGGTCACTCGGTGGTATTCTGTAGTACTGTTTGGCCCTCTGAATAATATTTACACGTATAACCGTTTAGTCATAGTAGTGATATGTATACTGTACCCTGACTGAGATTTTTCCATGCTTTTTCCTCAGTTGTAAGGCAAATGCCAGGGTAAAATTCGCAAAGACGGGGCACGGTCCGCACTCTTCCAGATTAGTTGTTATTTGTGTTGTTCTGTTGTTATTTGTGTTGTTCTGTTGTTATTTGTGTTGTTCTGTGTGTAAATGTGTATTGTAATACTGCCACCGGGTGACAGCCCAATTGCAGTTAACAAATATATCATCTATAACTATACTCGACCACTTGCCGTGACGTTCAAAATCTCAATTTGAGCAGCAGCGTATTTATGTGTTTCTTAATCAAATACCAGCCAGAAATCTGATGGCGAAGCCTTAGGCTTGGCTCAAGTGGACGCCCCATGGTCCGTTTAGTCAGACTCATCGCTGGGCTGACGACAACCTTGCACAACTATAACGGGGATTGTGCTTACGTTAACGGATGACCCGTCGTAGTTGAGGTCCCTGACGTGGTCATAATGACTTAACTTTTTGGTTAAGTTGTTTTTTAGGGGAGGGGATGAACTTTGGTTTGATGGGTGTCCGGGGTTCGAACCTAGAGTGGCTCCATTTCCTGAGGGCCTTTCATGTCTGAGGACATGGGGCGGAGGGCACTGTAACTGAAGCCCTCAATGATTGGGGATGCGTTCCGTGCCACTTCTTAGTTTGTACCCTGACACTTGCCTAGCACGTGAGGAAAATCATACGTGTTAGTGAATTATATACATTTCTTATGATTCTGACGATAAATAGCGATTATCTCACTACACGGTATTAACCAAGCTAACTGTTTAATGGGTAAGAACTGTGTAGTTTGAGAGCTACGAACTGACTTTTATGTATACTCGTAGTGCAGACGAATGTCAGTTTCTAAATGGTTAATAATCGTAATTTTCATTCGTGATTCCAAGTTCAGTAATTAGCATCCACGTTTCCATACTCTCGGTGGCACTTTCATGTTTTGTTCTAAGTTACCTTCTTCACTTTACCATTCGAATCCTTTCATCCGTTTTCTCAAAATTCCCGTTTCCTCGACGTTCAAAAAATGCGGCATGACACAGACTCTCTGTTGTATTTCGCTGTTTTGCTGTGTAGTGATATCGTTATGTGTCAGATAGGGTCCAAGGAACGAGACGGCGTCAGACAGGCCGTTTCCAAGCTACAAAGACCGGCTAGTAACAGTGGTGGGCGTGGATCGCTTAATGCCCTATGTGTTTGATCGTGGTAACCTACCAAATAGACCAGAAATGAGGGAAGGAAGGCGACTGGAAAGACGAGATGATGTTTAAGGAACATGTTGAGTGTATTTATTGCTTGTGTTATGCACTTGCTAATGTCGGACATGCATATTGTCGTTACGAAACGAGTTGATTCATGTAGTTAGCAAAATAACTCGTATTTTCGCAACTAGATAATGAAGTAATCGAATAATGCGGGATCCTAATGTACTACTTGTCACGTCTTGTTGCGAATTCTGAGGTTTGCAGACGCGAATAAAGAGTCTGTTGGAGGAGAAGATGCTATAGTTCTCGTCGTCATGTAATCTTTTTCGTGTACGATTTGCTGTACGCTCGTTGCGAAGTGCACTTTTCAGCGCCTGTAACAGCGCAATAACAGGAGGGGGGGGGAAGAAACGATATTTCCTAGCTCTTTACAGAACATTACGAAGTACATAATTTTATCTAAGTTCTGGTGGATTTATTTTGCTGAAATAGTTTTGTATGACGGTGCTACTCCAGCCAGGTGGGACTATATTGGTGTCATCGTTACGGTTATTATTATATTTATTACCATCATTATTATCCCGTCGTCATTTAAACGCCGTTCAGTTTTTAGGAGCGTTCGTAAAATTTCGAAAAGCGACTATTTGCTTCGTCGTGTTTTTCCATATGTCTTTCCACAAGAAACATATCGGCTCCCACTGGAAGGTTTTCATGAAATTTGATTTTGCTCGTTTGTCGAAAATCTGTCAGAAAATTCAAGTTTCATGAAAATCTGACAAGAATAACGGGTACATTACATGAAGACCAGTATATATTTTTGATCATATCTCGCTTGTTTCTTCTTAGAATGAGAAATGTTTCGGATAAAGTTTGTAGAGAGAATCAGAACACACATTTTGTGTTCCGTAACTCTTATTTTCCGAAAGTTGTGCCGTTTATGAGATAATGCGGAATAATTTGCTGGAGCGGGGCAGGCTGCCGAGGACGATATAATACGGCACACGCGCATTTCATGCTGAATACCTAAGGCTACAAATGCTCACTCAGAATATGTAATACTTATTGATTTTCCACGTCAACAATGGTGTCGCGAACGCGTCTCAGTATTACGTTTACACGTACATTGCGCTCGTTAGGTTTTGCCGGGCGCTTCACCTCGAGACGTAAAGATTAAAAACTGTTTCACCAGTTGACGTGTATGGAGGATCGAAGGTCTGTTCTTTATTTCAAATGACTGTGTACCTCATTTTTGTCAAACTAAGCGGTTCAATCCCTGTGACGGATATTACGAACGAATTACTTCTACTTGTAATGCTGCTGCTTCTTCTGCACAAATCCGCTGTGGTTCGTTGTATTTAAAGTAAGGAATGAGCTGTGAATATTTCACTCTATTTTGCTGCCCTAGGATGCGCTGGGGAAGTTATTCGCCGTGCCGTCTATACCACTTCTCCGACACCCGTGTTGTGCGCGTAGTCTTAACGATTAAGGAACGGCGTTTGCAATGTGTTAGGAAAATTTTTCCCGGTGGAAGATGAGCATAGACTTCGTAAGGCACTGTCTGCTAGAGTGCAGTCGGAACACGAGATGAATCTAGATATTGTATGACACGAATTCATATACATAAATTTCCAGCATCAGACATGCCATATCGTCAAATGAGAAGTACCGTTTAAACGTACTGGGGTTGGTTCCTTTCGTATCGTCATCGTTTAACCTCTTTTTTGTTTCATCCCTGTCCCACCTTTGTATCCTTTCCTCTGTACCTTCAGCATTGTATTAAGTGGCGTGTTTATCCTTCGATGGCACAATTTGGAACGTGAACTGTGGCTGCCACTTGCGTAGTATATGAAAACTACACTTCTTAACCTAAACTGCAAAAAAAAAATCTTACCATATACACATAGTCTGTTATTGTACCCACTGTATGCTTGCCGCGTGTACTTGCTTTGCCTGTAGGCTTATAACTGTGAGTTTTACAGAATTTAAGGAGGTTTAACATTTCCACTGCCCCTCGGCTATACATTGTAAAGACGTGTTGCAAGTGGAGGTAAAGCTACGTACATACTTTGGTAATAGCGGTGAGGTTCACTCTTCGATTTCCTTCGGAGAGGGCGATCACGAAGAGAAAAATTCGTGCTTCGAGTGGGAATGGAAGTCCTTTCAGTTTACCGGCAAGTGTCCAGGACACTTGCTGAATTTACTATTAACATTAATAACTGCATATATACTTTAAGTCTCACTTGACTAACTCTGTGAACTATAGTCCTTCCTGAGAAGTTAACATTTCCTCAACTGGTCAAAAAATTAGCCCATTTTGTGGAACCCGAAGTTATGTCACCGTGCTCACAAGAGCCCTGCACCTGTCACTGTACTTATAAAGATAAATCCATCCCATCCCATCCTGATCCTTGGAGATGCATTTTAATATTATCCTTCCGTCTGCTTCAAGGTCTACGAAGCGAATATTACACGTGTACAAGTTGAAAATTTATTCAAGGACAGTAATATGATGAAACGAAATTCCGATGAAATTACGCCAATCGAGTTATATGTTTTTCTTGTGTTGTTCCACAGCTTTCTTTTACATAACCTGTTTGTGGCATATCCCTTTAATATTCAACCTTACGTAATGTGTTGTATTAGTTCTTTGGTTAATATATGCTACTTAAGTTCCTAACCCTGTCATGCGGTTGAATGATTGAGGTATTCAACATATTGTTTACCCAAGGAAGAGGAAGTGATGGAAGGAAGGAGAAATTTGCATAATGAGGAACTTCGTAGACTGTACTCTTCAACAGATGTTATTAGCGTTATCAAATGGAGGCTGGTGAGGTGTTTGTGGCGTACTTCAGGCGTAGGAAACGGTCAGTTCATAACTCTGCAACTCCCTTGAAACGTAAACTTAAACGGCGGAGACCTAACAATAGGTGGCGTCTGAAAGGATGTGATGTGGAGATGTGAGGCGGATCTGATGGACTCTTGTGGTCACGATAATGAACCTTTGAGTTTCGCGACAGGAGTGGAATTCCTTGATCAACTGACACACGGTAGGCTATTGCGGAAGGTAATATAATATTAAATAATGTACGTCAGCACAACTACCCTATTACACAAGGTAATTACATAGGATACACGTTTCGACTATTTTTCAGTCATTTTCAGGCCTGTTTTGTAAATTGAGTTACAAGATGCTATGCACACATTGGGTTCCCATCGTGTTTACATTCATGGAATACATAAAAATTAAATAATTTGTCTCACACAGGTGTGACGTGCACATTGTGTTTACATCAGTTGGATACATAAAATTGGATCCAATCTAATTTTATGTATCCAACTGGTGTAAACACAATATGCACGTCACACCTGTGAGACAAATGATTTAATTTTTATGTATTCCATGAATGTAAACACGATGGGATCCCAATGTGTGCGTAGCATCTTGTGACTCAATTGAAAAAATAGGCCTGAAGATGACTGAAAAATAGTCGAAACATTAGCCTTTGTAATTACCTTGTGTAATAGGGTAGTTGTGCTGACGTACATTATTTAATATTATATTACGTTTATGAGCACATCATGATTCAAAATTGAAGAAGCTGCCTCGCGGAATTTGTTGCTGGACAGAAAATGTGTTTCTAGTCCAAATTGCCGTCTCCCTCCAATCATGTTTCAGTATGAATATATTTGTAGTGCATAATAATCTCTTTTAAAGTGCCGTCTGTTCAATTAGTTTTTCCTTTGTTACGTAATGCGGCTGGTGTCTTGCAATTCCTCTTCACTTCTCGTAATTTTAAACTTGTATTTCCATCTTTGCTGTTTCTAACTCTCTTAATCACTGCTACTTTTCATTCCTTTGAAGTTCATATCCACACGACTGCGGTTCTGAATCTCTATCAGAGAAACTAAATATCCATATTTAGCCGTGGGCGTTGTTAATTTTCAAAGCTTTTTCTGTCTTCTTTTACAGTACAGTGAGAAATGTGATTCATTTCGTGTAAAAATTCCGCAACGTATTAAAATTTTACGGCTATTCCAGATGTTGATTTCTTGAATTACAGCACCGTCTGTTGTCGAATATCTTTTCTGTTGGTTTTAAAGTGTAATGTCTCCTTTTTATTTTGCACCAAGTGGCTAATAACATAATAATGCCCCTTGCAGTCCAATGTGTCTGTATTGCACGTACAGTAATCTGTGTGATAGAGCGACTTAGGCTGTTACTAATGCTTGCTGTGTAACTTGCAACGCTTGATTAACATTTCGTAATAAAAGTTACGACGTTTGTTTAGTAACTAACCCCATCCAACTGACGTGCCTGTAGTGCCGATGTTAGGAATTAGTGGACCTATACCTCAACTCCAGTCGTGGCGTGTACGGGGATATCTTTACTTTTACCTCTACGTGTATTGGTGACTTACCAAGTGAGGGGGGCACGAGGTGGCGCCTTTGGTTGAGGCACTACGCTACAAGCCGGAAGGTCGCGGCTTCGATTCCCGATGGTGTCACCGGAATTTTTCTTTGACATAATCCTTCCGGTCGCACTATGGCCCTGGGGTTGACTCAGCCTCTAACAGAAATGAGTACCAGGAATACTTCCTGGGGGGGTAAAGGCGTCCGGTGCGTAGGGCTGATAACCGTACCAGCTTCATGTGCCGATTGTCTTGAAACCTGGAAGCCTCGACCTCCTGGAACCCTCAGGGCCTGTCCAGGCTTGTAATGGGATTGCTTTACCTTTTACCAACTGAGGCTTTGATATTCTATTCGATTGAGGGCCGCTTTTGCAGCTGTAACTCAGCATCATTTTTATGCTTGTCAAACTATTCGCATGATTAAGTGGATGCTAGACTTACAAGCACGAAGAGCTACAGTTACCTTCATCATGTCTATGTGTCTGTCCGTCTGTAAAGAAGAACTCGAATTCGACTAGAATGATTTTCGTGCAATTTGATATTTGAGTATTTTTCGAAAATCTGTAGATAAAATTCAGGTTTAGTTAAAGCGGGTTCTTAAATGAAAACCTATGTACGTTTATTATAATATCTTGCTGAATTCCTCTTGTAGTGAGAAATTTATCAGACAAGACTTTTAGACAAAATCAAAACCCACATTTTACGTATTCAATAAAACTTTTCCGAAAATCATGCCGTTTGCGAGGTAGTGTGTGAAAATTCGATAGAGCCGGAGAGGACACAGATGACAATATAATATGACGCATGCGCATTGCATACTGGATGACAAAGTTTTCAAACACACACACTCGGATTATGTAATTCTTACTGCTTTGCCATGACAGCAATACTTCCGCGAACGCGTTTCAATGTTACGTTATACTTACAATACCCGCTTTGTTCTTTATTTTCGATGTATCTGTGCTACAGGGGTTACTTATTGTAGAGTGTTCGGATGTATGAATTCATGATTTGTAGCTAAGATTGATTTTTGGTCGTTTACACAACACTATATATGTGTAGGCTGTAAACTTTAGTCGCACAAGAAATGTTCTGTTCGATGCATCAACCTGTCATATAGGGCAATAGCAGTTCTGAGAATGCAGTTTTCGAACTTGCAAGGCTGGCGGTGCGAGTGTATGCTTGTTACTTAGCATATTGTCATGTTTTTAAATTTTTCATTTTTATGATTTAAATCCGTTGCCAGCTTAACCGTCCGCCATCTCCATGGTTAAGTCTTATCAGCCTGTTGCATTTGCACAGTTTGCATTTATAATTTGTTTTTTCGTCCCGTTCTATAGTCCGAAAATTTCCTGAGGGTACTTGGGACCCATTGCTAAGATATTAAGGCAATGCTATAGACATGTTGTATATACAGATATTATAACAGGAACAGACCATTTGCTGTTGTGACCAGGTTGTGTGCTGGACAGTTGAGGAATGGTGTTTCAATTCCCAAGAGGGCTAAGGGATTTCTCTGTTCCCCAAAATGCCCAGACCCGCTCTGGGACCCACCCAGCCTCCTATATAGTGGAAACTGGTGGCTCTTTACCCGGGACTAAAGCGGCCGGCGCATGAGGCTGACCACGCACCTCCATCTAATGCCGAATTTGGGAATGGGTGGAGCTGTAAACCTCTGTTCCTTCATGTGTCTTCAGGTCGTACAGAGGGGTAACTGTACTTGTAATAGTGGATACGTTAATTGACGCGTTTTTGTGAAACTTCGTGTGCAATTCACACTGTTGTATATCCTTTCCCCTCCCACTCACCGTCGAACTCGTATTGATCAGCATTACGAAGGCTGTCGTTGTGCGAGCGTCTTAGTTGAATGGACGTACTTACTCCATGGAGCGGAGTCCTTCTTGAGAAGCTAATCGGTTCTCAGCCAGTCAAGAAATTCCTCGCATTTTGTGGAAACCCGAAGGTTCATTACCGCATTCACAAATGCCCCCATCTGTTCCTATCCTGAGCCACATCGATCCAGTCCATGCCTTCACATGCCTCTTCCTGAAGATCCATCTTAGTATAATCCTTCCATCGCCACCAGGGTCTTCCAAATGGCATCTTTCCCTCAGGTTTCCCCACCAAAACCGTGTATACACATCTACTCTCCCCCATACGTGCTACATGCCCCGCCTACCGCATTCTCCTCAATTTATCACCCGAACAATATTGGGGATCATTAAACTTCTCATTATGTAGTTTTCTTCATTCCTCTGTTACCTCGTCCCTCTTAGGCCCAAATGTTCTCCTCAGCACCCAATTCTCAAACAACCACAGCCTACGTTCCTCCCTCAGTGTGAGCGAACAAGTTACACGCATACAAAAAGACAGACAAAATTATTTTTCTATATAAAATAAGCTTTAAATTTTTGGGTAGCAAACTGGAAGACAAAAGATCCTGCACCGAAAGATAGCAAGCATTTCCGGACTTCAATCTGTTCTTATTTTCTTCCTGAATGCAATTTTGATTTGTTCAGGTTGTTCCCAAATATTTGAACTCTTTCACCTTTTGAAAGGAGCTATTATCAGTCTTTAATTTGTGACTTCTTCCTGCATTCTGATCTCGAGACATAACCTTGTACTTAGTTTTATCAGCATTCACTTTTAGACCAATCTCATTACTATCGACTAACACAACTGCTGTGTTTTTCTTTACAGGACGTATGCTTCCACCCACTGTATTAACATCATCAACATAAACCAAAAGCTGATGTGTACGATTTAATTTCAAGCCATCCTGGATTACCTGAACCCTCCTAATGGCGCACTCTAAAGCAAAGGGGATAAAACATCACCTTGTTTCAAACCATTCCTAATAGGAAACATATCAGACAAATCCTTGCCTACCCAGACTCTGCTATAGGTTTCATTGAGGCACATTTTTGTTAGCCTTAGAAGTTTCATGGGGATACCAAACTCAGTGAGAATGTTATACAAGACCTACCTCCTGACTGAATCATAAGCTTTCTTGAAGTCAATAAATATCTGATGCACTGCTTCATTGTATTCCAATTTTTTCTCAAGTATTTGACGAATGCAGAATATATGATCGGTAGTTGGCCTGTTGCTTCGAAATCCACATTGATGAACCCCAATAATTTCCTCTGCATATGGAGTTAATCTTGACAGCAGGATGTTGCATAAATTTTTGTACATAGTTGGCAAAAGTGATATGCCTCTATAATTACTACAATATTTTTTATCGCCCTTCTTATAAATAGGCGTAGTGAGCGACTCCTTCTACTCCTCTTCAATTCCTCCTTATTCGAAATAGAATTATTAAGTTTATGGATCTCAGAGCGAATAGTTATACTCTTGCTTTAATAATTTCTGCTGGGATTTGGTCATTACTTGGTGATTTGTGACTTTTTAGCTTTGCAGTAGCCATCTCATCCCCTAAGGCACTAGTGATTCTGCTGTGTATTTCTGTCTGCCTAACATCATTAACTTCATGTACATGTAATAACTGAGAAATGGTTCCTCCACCTAGCCGGAATACTGTGGCAATCTGTAACCAAATCAACCTTCTCTTCCCGTACCTTATTAGTTGTAGGCTGGTAACCCTTCTTAAAATTCTTGATGTCCCAATACAAGTCTCTGATATTTTTGAACATAATGATAGTTTCAAGTTCATCAACTTTAAATTTCAGATATTCCTTCTTTTGTGCCTGAAATGTCTGCAGCGTCATTATGTATGCCATCTCTAGTCTTGTGTGCCGCGTAGAAGCTAAGCTTTGTTGCCAAATATTAAAGCTAACAGCATGGGTGTACTAGATCTACTATCATACGCCGATGGTAACATACGAATGAGTCAGTGTAACTTTACTTGTGCAGTGTGTTTGGTCATGAATTGCAAAAGCATCGGCTACTCATGGAAAATATTTAAAACTTTACATTGTACAAGCCCTCGAAACTTCAGAATGCACCATATCATCGACGGATGTAGACACTCCCTACTTACGCAGTTTCAAATTACGCAATTTTAAAAATATTAAAAAGTGAACTTGAGATTGAAACGTGCACCGAATTTTTCCTTGCGGGAATTAAAGCACATTGAAACGAAAGTGGCGGAGGAATACTGCTGGGCGATAACAGGCGGCGGGGCGGTCATGCTGCGGCCGATCAGGTGCGTTGTGTTCGAATTTGGATTTCAACTGGACTTACTTTTATATACATATGTGGTTGACCGTGTGTAGACTATACTCATTTCCGACTTACGTAAAATTCAACTTGCGATGGACTTTCCGGGAAGGTGCCTGTTGCGTGAGTTGGGGAGTGTGTGTAGTTTTTTCCCTTGCTTTCCAATGTTTGCATTTAGCCATTTTTACAGCATTTTTAACCTTATATCTTTGTTGAGACTACTCGTAAATGTAGCTTGAAATTTCTGTGAACCAACTAGAGCAGCGTACTTTCATCGTCATTACGAAGAGCCAATGTTGTCCAGAGGAGGTGTCAGTGTGTGACAACGTCCAGGGAGGCTCAGTTCTTCCTGTAACGTGACGTTACGTGCACGACTTCTTAGGAAGGTTTCGTGCCTCTGAACGCCCTTAGAGGCTCACCACTCTTGTAATAGGATCCAGCGCTATCCTAAGGCATTCTCCTCAAAGCAGCTGTGAGTTTCACAAATGTGTGTGTCACATTTGCTGTATAATAAAACACAGGTGCAGAAGAGGACAGTTTGACTTCCTGCATCCCGAATTGTGAGGATATATACTGAGATGGGTCGAAATGGTGTGAGACGGACCGAATGAGGGAACATTTGAACTGTACCAATTCAGATGCTTGGTTTACTTCTTACGATGAGTTTTTAATATTAATTGGGCAGTGCATGTAGCGCACATTGTGAGGTGACATGTTATGCAAGTTTTAATTCAAGCCTGAAATGATTTGGCCACTTAGGAGACGTAGCTGCAGGTGGGGAGATAAATTAAAGTGTGTTTTACAGAAACAATGTGTTCGGTAGTTTGGGCAGGATTGGTCGGGCTCAGGAAAGAATTTAATGTGGGCTCTTGTGGACGCTGTTTGCAGTTGCTTTGCAGATGAGTCTAAAAACCAAGGGCACGAAGGTTTTCATGCTTCTCTCGTGCCAAGAGGGTCTGCGCGTCGCTTTCCATTGATCAGTAACTGTCACTGGCCGCGTTCAGACGAGCTGGAACGACCTCCCTATAACAAGGAAACTTGGCACCCTGTTAGTGGTCGCGTCCTCTGTCTAAAGATTCATTACGTAAATGTCTTGTATGTGGGCTGTGTCATTTAGTTCCTAGTATTTTGTAAATATCAAACTGCATTATGGATTACTACAGTCGCTGTTGCTTCACCACAAGGTTAATGGCTGCTGGCTGGAAAGCCAGGAATCTATTTCCATCAGGGACCAAGATTTTTCTTTTTTTCATCACATATCACGTTCAAGGGGATTTCCTTCGCAGAAAGATGTTATTGTGTAAGGTTTCGTTGGATTTTAACAGAACAGGATTCGGGGTATTTTTTTACCTGCCTCATGAAGCAGAATCCTTTTGAGAAGTTTGTAGTCGTTCAACTGATGAAGACTCTTCCTTGTTTCATGAAACGAATTCAGCCCTTATTTCTCGTCCTGCTTCTTGAAGGGCTTTTAATATTGTCGTTTATGCCTCTGTCTGGCATGTGTTACATCCGGTTCAGATTTTTCGACTTTTGTTTTCATTTCTCATGTCCTGTATGATAACTACATATTTGCTCCATCTCATCCTCTATGTTCCATTACCCTTATAGAGTAATTTATAGACGGCAGATTTGTCCCTGTGTCCGCCAGGAAGCCGTATAGTCGATGTGGAGTATAGCTCGGCACTAGTTGGAGTTGAGTGGCCAGTCAGACGCCACGGCCGCTTTACCCCGGGAAGAACCCCGGTACGCATTGCATAGGAGGCTGGGTGCACCCCGGAACCGGTCCAGACGTTTAGAAAAAGAATTCATCGCTTCTCACGCCGTATTTAGAACCCTAGATCGTCCAGTTCGTAGCCTACTAGTCCCTGTACTGACCCCGCATATTTAAGAGGTACGAAACCGTCCTTTAATGTAATTCAGTACATCTTCCTTTCACTTCTTGTCTTTTATATCCAAATATTGCCATCAGCATTTTGTTCGTAGGGGTTTTCAGTCAGGTTGAAGTACCAAATATTTTATATGATTCGGTTTGTATGTGGGTTAGTACGTAGAAGACGGAAAGACTGTAGATTCTGAAGTGTATGATGACATACATACGCTATGCTCTGCCAGGAGTGACGCATTGGCGGGTCGAGTTATTGCACCTGTGTTTCTTAACTTTCGGCACTATATGGAATGTGTGTTGAGCTGCACACTCCCCAGTTGTGCTGTTTTATTGTTACATGAACTTGAACTGACACTGACGTGACGGTGTGACATATTCCCTTGCTAACCTACGACGACTTTTATCGGACCTTTAATCATGATTGGCGAATTTCTTACAATAGGTTTTACTGTTTTCCGCGTTGTGACGTCACTTACAAGCCAATCTGTCGTAACCTGGAAACCGGGGTTGTCACATCACGCAAACCAAGCCGTATTTTAACTTTGGGAATCGTGGTGTGACATAATCACAAACCAAGCCTAACCGTACAAGCCCGATAACCATAGAAATCGGTGCGTAATTTAGTCACAAACGAAGCGTAACCATGGAATAACGGTAACGACCGGTAACTAAATATGATTCACTCACTCATTCATAAACTAAGGGAACTAGATAAGGGAGGTAGTCCTACTGTAGTTGTGACTTCCTACATTATGCAATAGAACATTCATCTCTGCTGTTCCTCGGAAAAGCGCCCCGCTCCCATTTCGGCTAACTATCGTCCCCTGTTCATTACTACACTGTTTATCAATCGAGGACGCCTCTTTCGACTGGATGGAATGTCAGGTCTCGAAAATAAACGTCAGTTATTGTAAAGGTAACCTTCGACCTACAACAGGCCATGAAGGTCCAGAGGGAGAGCAGAAGTATAACCCTACTCTTTCTTTAACCCCGGCGCTAGATGGGGATGGGTGGTTAACGCCACCCCCGGCCGCTCTATCCCCGGGAAATAGACCCGGTGCCCATTTTACAGGAGGCTGCATGGGTCTCGGGGTCGAGCTGGAAGGGTAGGGAAAATCTCGCCCCCCCCCCCCACACTTGTGCTCGAACCTCAGACCGTCCAGCCCGTAGCAAGGCGCCTCAGTTAGTGGCTAAGATAATACTGAAACGTACCTGCATATGAAAACATATTTCTCTGCAAAAGATAAACATCGACTAAAAGCTACGTGGGACTGGGCATTTCAAGACTGATAGTCGCTGGATTACTGCGTGTACAGTTACATTTCCTGTGGCTGTTTTCAGTTCTAGGCACAAAATATGCATGTTCATTTGCAGTCACATTGTCTGCCTATTTACGATTGCAGTGTGTGAAACTAAATTTAGATGTTGCGACACGCCTTTCATCTTTGTTTCAGGTGGCGACAAGGGCCGAGGAACACTGGACCTACTGCTGTCCACGACATACTCTCGGTCTCAGATGTACTTGTCCGGACAATTAGCTCAGCTGCATCCGGAATTGACGATGCCGATGTTTTCTGGTAAGTTTACTGTTCGAAATTGATGGATATTTCTCATTGCAAACGTGTACTGAAGTTATGTTGCAGCGAGTGAAAACAGCGTTGGTTAAACATTTGCCAGCCACCGTAGTAAAGACTGTCTGGTGCGCCCTTTCTTCTGTTGCGTCTGTCTTATAATAAACTATTGAAGTAATACAAAATATTCTTGTTTTAATAATAGAGTTACTGCTTTTTTTTTTGTCTACCAGTGTTTTGATATATGCTGCTTTCGCGCCGCACCGTGATCGCTTCATGCATTGCGTGGTTTCGAGTAACAGAGACTGGGGCAGATGTAGACGTCTGATTTCATTGTAAATTTACGATCGCGTGATTAGTAGGCTCAAAGCAAATGTTCTGGATCTCAGAGATTTAAGGAACTTGCAATACAAACGCTGTGTTTACTGCCACGTTGGCGCCGACGTATAATTGGGCTACGTTGCGCTTATTGATCACGTTCGCTTCTCCAAACACGGTTCACTTTCGGTTTGGGAGGTACAGCATATCGAATCTTGGTTGGTGCAGTCACTGAATTAATTAGCCAGCATGGGTTTATGCAAGGCTGATAACTTGAAATGGCAAGCGTCTCTTTTGTGCACCAATTTGCCCCGTCTACCGTATCGGTGTGAAGTGTAATATTATTTCATCCACTGCAAAACAGCTAACTTGTGTTCCATTAGACGATAAGCTGTTTCTAAAACTGTGAATTGGTTTGTACTGTAGGCATTTGACTTAGCATTTTCAGTTCTAAAGCTTCGTAATTGTGTCACTGTACTAAGTGTTGCGGAAATAATTTGTATGATTTTGCTCATGCACTTACTGTATGGTTTCCAGTCGACCTACTTGGAGCAGCAACCACTGAGTATGCGTAGACCTTAACCTTAAACACTTATGTAAATTTTATTGCCGGTCATATACATCTACATTCCCACTTTCTATACTTTATTTTTTTTCTTCGGATACTGCTACGATGGCACCAATATCATGATCCATGGTATTTCAGAGCAAGCACATTTCAAAGTAATCGGTCGTAACATAACTTTCGTCTTTTGAAGCCAATGAGCGTGGTGTCTCAGATCAACATTTTTAGGAAAGTCCCTCCATTGGAAGGCGAGATACAGCCCAAAATGTACATTGTTCTTCCTGTGAAGTGTTCTGAATTATTGACTGATTGTAAGCAGTTTACTGTGTTTACGGCGAATGTGCGTAGTTGTGCAGATATGAATGTACAGGAAAATTGCTCCGACGGAAGCCGAGATACGGTCGAAAAGCTACTTTGCTCTTCAAGTGAGTCCTGTTAATTATTGACCGATCTCGGTGAAGCTTCCATTATTTTTAGCGAGTGTTTGTACTGCCCAAGATGTGAATATTGAGGAAAATCCCTCCATTGTAAGCCGAGATAAGCCGAAAAGGTAGATCAACATTTGCGTCATAAGCGAGGGCAGTTCAGAGTCGCCTCCGATTGCTGATAAATTTAATGTCATAGGCATGATTTATCCATTTCATTTGAAATGTAAAATTCTCACTGCTGTGACTATGGAATTTGACGCCGTGTCATTTTATAAATATTTTGAAGGTATCTTTGCCCCCCCCCCCCATGTTCAATGTAGAAAAGTATTTGTGTGTGTGTGTGTGTTTCTCTGCAAGTTACTCCCAACTGTTGGCATTTACCTAACTGCCAAACTACATTATGTCATATGCCTGACGACATTAATCTTCATTGGCCGTTTACAATTATCGGCAAAGAACTGTGCACGACTGCCCAAACTACATGGTGTCACATCCCTGAATACAGTACTTACGTTGCGCCATTTGGTTCTGCCGGCTAAGAAATGTGCACAAGACTTGCAAGACCAATACTTGCGTTATGTGAGGTTTCCGTTCATGACTTGTACCGTCGACTTTTATTTCTGAGTTTGATACGTAAGTGTGATCTGTAGGATACGTAGTTGCATTCGGAAGGCAGTTAACTATTAAAACTGAAAACACTTCCTTGCGAATCAGGATAGAAACAGGAGAACATGTTCACAGAATGTCTGTTGTATTTTACCCATCGCGTGTTTAATTCAATAGAATATAATTTAAACGGTATCAAAAGACTCAGTTTTGTAGTTATTAATTTTCAAGAACCTTGCGGATTGATTCGGCATTTACACTCTAGATATATGGAGTTCAGGTTGCAATTTGATAAATAGGGGATATTGTGTACCTCTGATGTCGATTAAATTATTCTGTATTTATATAGAATGTGTTCATGTGTTTGGATTCTGGACTTCACTTTAAGCACTTACGAATTTGAGATTCTTAAAATACACCAGTACGAAGAATTGCGTATTTTGTTGTAGATATTTAATCGTGACATCCCGTTTTGCTGATTCGCCGATATACAAATACAACAAGCTTAGCTTTTAAAAACATTTCTTGTTTTGATTACTGGTTTCAGTGATTATACCATGTGACTCCTTGGATTCCGAATTATCACATGAATCTACGTCGTACGAGGATGTTACGTACCATTGACACGTGTTGAACACACTCGCCAGAGGATGACTGTTGATAGTCGAAACGTGTAGCCATAGTTGGGCCTGTTGGTAACGAAGGCTACAATTGTGCCGACAGAATCTTTCTTGTATTTTTATATTTATTTTTACACTCCATGAGGTAAATCCGTGTTTAAACAGTATATATGTTTATACGTATTTGACGTTTATGTGACCTGCGTCATGATATATTCTTATAATAAAATCAACTAGATGCACTAATGTCTCAAATTTATTTTTGGAATAAAACTCTACATTTATCTCAGTATTTAACCAAATTGATGCACAAAATTTGTTTCACAATAA
>Ga0131853_10010915_pt1 | contig 16605 bp, 9 predicted proteins | sample TergutLab28metaG_FD_92764 | JGI IMG/M metagenome (GOLD analysis project Ga0131853, IMG submission 92764) | Labiotermes labralis P1 segment gut microbial communities from Petit-Saut dam, French Guiana - Lab288 P1 (version 2) (version 2) | ecosystem: Host-associated > Arthropoda: Insects >...
AGTACTAAAAACTGTAACCGCAGCCTCCGGTACAGGTCATAATACTGGTACAGCTACTTCCCTCCAACGTGGCCTGATCAGGCCACGTTGGAGGGAAGTAGCTGTACCAGTATTATGACCTGTGACACCCGAAACATGTAGAATGACTCTGCAGTAAATAAATATCTGCATACTGTTGCATCTGGTTGGATTTTTATTAACATTACATTAGTTTCAATATTGACGTATTGATGTAGCCACAGTATACCTATTGATGTAGCCACAGTATACCTATTGACCTTACTCATATATTTTAAAATAATGAAACCCCTGTAACTTATTTCGTCAGGATTTGCCACAAGGGGTCTGTCTAGCTTACCGCAGTCGTTTCAGGCCTGTTTTAACGTTTCACGTGTCACCCACACACGTGTTTCGAATTCGGTCGTTCTTAAATCCCTACAGTATCACGAGGACATTATCTGAGCGATATTAGAAAACCAAGCACAAAGTAAAACTGTAAAACAGTATGCGAACTGCACGCTGGGAACTTGAAAGGATGCAACTAATCCTCGCCAACAAAGAGTAAATAAAATACCTGTTTAGTAAAAGATGCGAGTGCTCGGATTCAAAACGCTCTCGTCCGAAGAATGCTGGGACAAGACACCATCACGACTAATGGTGAGGTAAATATCAGTCATGAAACCACAACTATGGTAGTATGGATTTATGATGGTATTTAATAGCAAAAAAATAACTACATGTTTCGGCCAATAGCGGCCATCTTGAGGTTATTACAATTTTGTTCAAAGAGTATCATATATATGCCTATATTGCGAGGTGATAATAACCTGAAGATGGCCGCTATTTGCCGAAACATGCAGTTATTTTTTGCTATTAAATACCTTCATAAATCCATACTACCATAGTTGTGGTTTTATGACTGATATTTACCTCACCATTAGTCTTTTCTACACACAACGGGGATGAAACACCTCAGAACCATCACGACATCTAATGACTAGCTCCGAAAGTATTCCATTTCGTCAAAAAGTGTCTTTATCTGAGCTAGAAACGGATCCTTGTGAATACTGTCCTCATCGGAGGGGGTGGAGTGGGGTGGGGGATATCGGGGTTGAAAGATATTTGGCTTGAACCCTCTAGTCTATTTGGGCTTGAAATTTTCATGTTTCATCGGAGTTCATCAGACACGCGGACTACAACAGACGGTGCCATCAGGTAACTACGTCATCGAGCACACGTCTTACTCGGCACGTCATGCCGACGTCAAGTTCACCGATACCAGCAGCTGCTATCTCGTGGCGTATTTAAATGGCACATTAAACAGCTCCGCTTTCCGTATGAATGAGATGGAAGCTTAGCGCGGGAGCAGGGGGGGGGGGAGGTCTGATGTGGGCGGACGGAAGTCGGAAGTGCTCCAGTCCCGCTGAGCGTTTTTTTTTTATTCCCGTTATTAAAATCAATTTTGTACATGATTCCACGTTTTCTTACTCTATGATAACGGCCTGTCGCCTTTCGAACGGGCTGCCAGATTTACGTTGTACTCAATACAGTGTTAACGTTGAAGGCCACACCCACCTCCGTACTTTTCAATTTCCTATCATCGGTAATCAAAACATGGCAGCCATGCAAACCTGTGAGGAAGGATCGACAATGGCACTCCCGACAGCGCAGTACCGTAAATTTACGTAAAAAAATGATATTTTGTTATCGGCGTGATTTCCTACCTTAACCCTTACCCTGCTAACGTGGAGAATATGGTGAGCTCATAATAAAGCCAGCAGGTGGGAGATGGGATTTAACTCGGCGTTTAAAGGGTTAATATTGAGACATGCGCTCTTCTGGGATATACGCAGCGCACAGTGTAATTACCGACGTTTCGGGACAACCTATCGGTCCTACTTTCACGGGCCAAATATCCCAGACCAGCACAGATCTGATCCACATCTCGGCAGAAGCCTGAAGTCCTGCCTTATATATTTCTAGACAGTAACAACCATGGATTAAATCACAACTGATACCAGGCTTCATATTCCGGCACCATATTGCAGGCAGTGCCGTCACATACAGTGAAATACATTTAAGATACAAAACAGGAGTAGGGTTGTACTAAGAGGCTTTTTGAAGAAGAGGGGTAATATGTACCCTCCCCTTAGTGTACTGTTGATACGATCGAGGGTGGATGTGAGTAAACACAACCCTTCGTGTTACGTCACTGTAGGTGGCCCCTTGGATGTGGTGGCAGTATCCGCCCCACTGACCTATCGAGTGTGACTGCGGTCCGTTACGTCACGTCTGGCACGCGTGGGGGAAACGATAAACGGTTACAGAATTCTGGCTGAAATATCACTCCACACAGAAGGTATTATTTCCTTCTGAGAAGGCTCCGACGAGTCTAGTTCAAAGGAATCAATTCTATAAGAACATGTTAACCAACCGCATGGAACAGGCGGTAATGAGAAGATGACAGTCGTTCATCTGATCACCATATTTTCGCCTTAGTTGAACTTGAATGTTTGTTACTGAGTTTAAAGGACCCCGCCTCCGATCCCTGTCCTAAGCAAGCTCAATCCAAACCATGCTACTGCCATGACCACGCAATCTTGCGATACTGGTCGTCAATGCGGGACCGAACAGCCTCTACTCAGTTATAAGTAACACGTGAGGACCCGGTACGATGTTTACGGCACAACATATCCTGACGGCATGTCGCATGAAGTACAAGCTGAACTACAGTGTGTATGGGTGAATTTGTAACTGGTACAGGAACTAGGCTACGGAACTGACGATCAGGAGTTCGACTGCTGCTGCGGCTCTGCAGCCCAGCCAGCCTCCTGTTCAGTGGATACAGGATGTTCTTTTCTTGGGTGCGGGGGGGGGGGGGTTAAGCGGCTGGGACCTCCATATAGTAGATTAAGAATGGGTGGAACTAAAACTTTGCTCCCCCCCCCCGCTCCTCATATGGCTTAATGGTGAGGACTGGGAAAACTTTACTGCATAATATACTGCTAGCAGCCTATTCAGAAAACTTGGAGCAATTAAACAAAATTTTTAGTTTCGTTGTATCACGTACAGTTAGGTGGTAACTTGGAGCGCCACTTTCGTACTATACACAGTCCGAATCACCGTCAACCGACGCGCATTATACAGGGATATGTTCTACTATATACTGATGTTCCCTCTTCGTAATATTCACGTTTCGTTCAACACCATGTCATTTTGTTTCACGCGAAATTCAAATTCAACACATTTTGGATGTACCTTCCCGGGCCAAGAAATCCATTATTCGGAAAATTCGCGTTAGTCATCATGAGTAATTGTGTGTTTCTCTGAGAACAATACACAAACATGTCTTCTAGGATTCGACGCCACGTACCCTGGCAGATATGTACCTACGTACTGTGGATCTACCATGCTGACGGAGGAGGCGGGATCCTCGAAAACGTCGGTAACCGTTTACCAAACTACACGGAGTTACAATCTTTATGAAGAATATCTGTTTACTGGACAGTTTATATGCCTCAATAATTCTGCAAGGTCATATAATAACTGAGCAGCGTTACTGGTTTGTAAAATGTGGTGGTGGGGGGGGGGGGACTAAATAAAATGATATGTTCTAATTCTAATATGAGTCCTTCGGTGAGTCGGCCCTTGCAGGTCTACCCGTAGTTCTCCAAGTGTCAAGTTCTTTACTTCATACATGATTCATTTTACATTTCTCTACTGCATGATGTCTACACCATCAGAGTTTGTCATGGAAATCCATCTTCGCTGCTTTCTTATCCCCTCGGAAAACAAAAGCAAAGTTCTGATATGTTACTACTAAATGGGCCTGTAATTAGCAGGTTACCACAAACGTGCATTAAAGAAACAGGAGCAATAGAGAAAACTGCATTAGATTGGAATCCTCAGGGATATCGAAGAAGAGGTAGGCCGAAGAGAACGTGGCAAAGGACAACAGAGGATGAGATAAGAAGCACAAGAAGACCATGGAACGAGGTCAAGGGGATAGCTGGAGACCGCAATGCCTGGAAGCTCTTCATGGATGTCCTATGCTCCACAAGGAGTGAAAGGATTTGATGAAGACAACCATGCATCAACTGCAGCTCTGGGCCCAGGGTATGTGTCGTCTTCTACAGACTAGAAAACTGCGATCATGGCTTTGGTTCCCACTCGGTACGTGATTTACATCTGCGTTCCGTACGTCTGTGTTTTCGTTTATAGGCAAAGGCACTGCAATGGGGCCATTCATCGTTCAAGACGTCCCACAGAACGTCGATTAAAAAGATTTAAAAAACCTGGAAAATTGAAGGTCCGGCTTCGCACTGGTGTGGGGCACAACGATAATAAAGTCGGAATACCATGCGTTGGCCAGTGAATGCGCGCAGCGTCAAGCGAAAGTTTAAATTTAGATACGTAGAAGGCAGAGACAGTTCTCGTGGACACGAAATGAATTTACTTTATGAGACACTAAGCTCAAGGGCATCGTTTGTATCGATTAATTTGGAAGGCTCAAAAGAGACGATGGTAGTTGGAGAACATCGGTAGGTCTCGTGCGAGGGTCGGGCAATGTCGCCAGGGAAACGGAGCTGAAGAGTCTGCGCACCAGGCGGCGGTTTCCACAAGATCGCTCATGAACGACTGACTACACAGCACTGTAATGTGCTGGTCAGCATGTCGTAATGTTACTATGATGTCACCGACAGCAATATAATGCATATTAGTGTTTATTCTTCGCAACCAAGACCGAGGCCAGGGCACAAGCAAAAAATTAAAAACGAAATACGGTTGCATGAGTTTTCTTTCTTTCAGCTCGTTATGGTCACAGACTGGTGCATATGGTAATTAGTGTTTTGTTATTAATGCTATTCCATATAACGTGTTTTGTTACTAAACAAGAGTGTCATATATGTACGTATGTTTCCCCTCAAATATAACATTACTTTTATTTACAACAGCCAGTGTACAAGTGGATAGGAATTTTTACAGCCCACCCGTTTCTGAACAGGAATTTTACTTCTGCCGAATGAAAAACCTTGGAGTTTATTTTTTTAAAATCTTCTCATGCGCTTAACCGTTCAGTGTTGCCCTCGGTACACCGTTCGGACCTTTTAAATCCTCACACATTGCCGACCCCGGTGTACCGCGTATGGTACCGAAAACATGTACGGGTAGTACAAACGTAAAACCCCTTCTTCCTTGGCAGTACTTAGAATTTAAACCCCCCCAGCATCACTGAAGGGTTAATATCATTCCGGTGACAAACAGAAAAATCCGACCATTACTAAAGACAAGCGTCATTTGCTGCAGTAAAACGAGTCTTACCTGTAATTGGAGGAGGCTCAACAACTGTGGATGGCCCGAAGAAGGACGGGATGTCTCCAGACGTCGTGACAGGGGTGTTGAGATCACCAGGTTGAGTTTCTGGGGCGGCGGCTTCGTCTTCGCCTCCAGCACCAATTGCCACCGCACCCGTGGACGCAGAACCTCCACTACCGGGTCGTCTGTCACCCTGATCACCTCCCGTATCGCCGCCGGCAACCCCAACGGTCGGTGACTCTTTGTATTCGAAACTTAACACGTTGATATGATGGGCTGCAGCAGCTGCGACTGCTGCCTCAGTGACGAAGAAAGCTGCCGCAGTTGGTGCGGATGTCGGATGGTGATGGTGATGGTGATGATGGTGATGCGTCTGGCCGGGGGTCAGCGTGTCCAATCCGTCCATGATCATGGTCGAAGCAGGAGTGGACAAGGGACCTGCTGTGGAAGCCGCGGCCGAACCACCGGAAGTAGCGCCTGCAGGGTGAGAAGAAGAACTGTCAACTTCGCAGGGATTGCTACTAGTAGCACTGTCAACCTCGCAAGGATTGCTACTAGTAGAACTTGGATCTACTTCAGGAGGACAGCCCTCTTCTTGGGTGATTACAATTCCAGCTAAAGCGACGGTGTCGTCTTCAATTGTAGTAGTGTCTGGTGGTGGAGAATGTTGGAACTGTAGCAGTGGCTCAAGAAGTGGCAATGGAGGGGGAGTATCTGTTAGGTCCTCATCGTCGCCAGTACTCGTTGTGTTGCTAGTGTCGGGTAGCGGTGGAGGGGAAGAGGTGAAGAGATGACAGGTCCAGGATGTGGGTGGAGGGAGAAGGGGGAACCAAAACACACACCCGGTGGCCGTCAGTTTTAACAGATTTCACAGACACACACGCACAAAAAGGGACCAGTGTCCGTAACAGCTGTCCGCCACAGTTGACACTGCCCCCACCCCGCGCTAAGATGCACACACAACTTCTCGCCTGCGTGGCTTCTCGCGAACTGCGCGCGGCGCGCCGCACTCATCACTTTTATGAATGAACGGTTGCCCCAAATTTGGTATGTACTGGCAAGTGTTGGCCAATGAGACGCTGGCGCCCCCCACCAAACTCTCTCCTTCTCACTCTCCGCACGGCATCCCCACCCTCTCGGCGAGTAATTATGACGTCAAAATGACGTAACAGACTGCATATAGAACGTGGCCGGGATACGAGACTGTACAAGCGAATCTCAGCCTTAAAGAACTAAACGTAACGACATGGTGGCACTCTCCATCACAGATTCATCGATATAAAAACCCTATCCTTTCACGAATATAGTAGAGATTTGTATATGTAATTTAAAGTAATTGATTTTGGCGTCATAACCCAGCGTGACAGCTTCAGAACATTATCTGGAAAGCAAGCAAAGCCTGCGGTTTACCATATATGGGAATCGGACGGAACCGAAGTTTGCCGAACGTTAAACGTCCTTCTGTGACGTCACAAATGGCAGGCATGCCAGACTGCGGGCGAGATCGGGCGGTTCCGTCGTCGTTCAGTACCGCCAACTTTTAAACATTACGGCGTAAAACTATGTTTTCTGTCGATACTTTTATTCCTCAGTCAATAACAACGCAACGAGATGCTAGTGTCCCTTCTGAGTCTTGTGTTTTGTCATACTGGAATAAGACATCTGATAGCCCCCATGTAAATAATTCCTATGTAACGTGGAGACGTGTGTTGGCAACGTGAAAAATTCTGAAGAAATGCCAGTAGCTGCCTTTACTTTGCCATTTTTGAAGGGCGACAGGCCTGCCAGACACGCGTGAGTCAGGACTCAAATAAAGCACTAGCTAATCTGTGACGTAGCGTTATGTAATCAAAACATTGACTTTGAGTTGTGCCAACTGAACGCCAGAAGCAGGGCGGTGACTATATCAGAGAAGAATTGAAGTCAGGAGAAAGGCAAAAAAAAAAAAAAAATTCGGGAAGTGCGCCAAGTTCGATGTGTATGTGTATACATCTTGGTATAGATGGAGGTGTAAAGATAGACCTCATGGTTCTAATTCTGAACCAGTCTTGGGTTTACGTGGGCGATGACACCGACAGCATAGTTCTGGCGTTTCGTTATGGATGGAAAACATCCTGCGAGAACATCACGGTTAAAAATAACCCTTGGAACACTCGATTTGTTTCACACCTGCTACAGTAAATGTTGCGAACTAAACTGCTGGTAACAACTGTCCAAGTCTTCAGTTTCAACACGATCTTATGAATGTTCGTACTTCGTATTCAATACGGGATAAACTGCCACCACAAAGGTAAAGGTAAATTTCCCCCTATAACAGGCCACGAGGGCCCAGAGAGGGAGTAGAGGTATAGCTCTATTCTTCCTTTAACCTCGGCGCTAGATGAGGGTGGGTGGTCGTCACGCCCCGGCCGCTTAACCCCCGGGAAAGACCCGGTACCCATTTGTACAGGAGGTTGGGTGGGCCCCAGGGCCGGTCTGGACGGGTGTGGAAAATCTCGCCTCTCACCGGAAATCGATCCCCGGACTGTCCAGCTCGTAGCGAGTCGCTATACCGACTGAGCTCTCCGGCCCATGACAAAATGCCAACATAAACATTTTAAAATTAATACTGATCCCGTTTCGGAGTTTTGCAATGTATGGCTGTACACTGACTTGCCGACGTTTCGGAGGAAAGTTCTGCCTCTTTCCTGAGGATTTAAGTGGGCAAGTCGTGAAAGTGCTTAGGTTATACAGGCAGGCGATGACTTGGATGTACGTAAGGGTGAAGCAGCCAGTGTTCGCTCCCAATCAGTGCATACAGCATTGCTTCACATTAGCCCCTTCACTCGTGCCTTGTGTCCAGGGTACCCCCTGCCTATCTGCTGACACTGTACTCGCTGTGACCCTGAAGATGGAGGCAGCTCTGAACTCCTATCCAAATGATATTTGGTGGTAAAAACTACGATGAGATGGGCTGGGTAAGCTGCACGCATCTGTAGAGAAGTGTATTCAGTGTGTGAACTAGAAAAACTGAACTAAAGATACGGCTTGGAATGGAAGTGCGTAGAAAGATGTTCAGATGGATCTTAAAGAAGTGCTATGGAGGTCTTAATCTTAGTAACTGACCACCTTAATGCACAAATTCTTGTTTTATAATAAGTTTATTATATTCCTCTACATGTTTCGATCACTTTTGCGCTCATCATATGGAGGTCAAACTTGTACTATACAGCATCTGGTATCATAACACTCTGTAGGTGGCCGTCCGGTGCACACCTATGCACCGGACGGCTACCTACAGAGTGTGATGATGCCAGATGCTGTATAATACAATTTGACCTCCTGATGATGAGCACGACAGTGCTCGAAACATGTAGAGGAATATAATAAACTTATTATAAAACAAGAATTTGTGCATTAAGTTGGCCATTTACTAAGATTATACTGAGCTGCACGGTCAGCAAAACATTAAAAAAAATGTACTATGAAGGGTTGTGGAGTGGATTCTTCTGGCTCGGTATACAGAACAATGGTGGGTGCCCGATCAGCACAGTAAAATGCGAGGAAATGCTTGACTAGATCTAGACCAGACAACCGTCTCGATGTGCCGAAAGTGCACGTTGTTCTGGCTTCGTCACACTATAGTGAGCGGGACATCTAAGTGCTGATAAGTCCTTAGCCCGACCAGGAAGGAAACAAGCTAATGTTTCTGTCAGAATGGCGTGAATTTCCTTCGGCACCTTGCCTTGCAGGGGGAAAAAACTTGATGACAACTCGTGTCTCCATGTTGTTGAAATCGCGCGCGTCCCTGACATGCTTCCGAGCTTGTTTCCTTCCTGGTCGGGCTAAGGACCTATCAGCACCCGGTATGTTACCTCCACACACAAACGCACAGACATTATATGCACTCAGATCTGAGGGAAATAGACCATTTGGAAGAGCTATGTGTAGATGGGAGGATAATGATAAAAAGGGTGTTTAAGAAGTAGCGTCAGGGGCTTGGACTGGATTGATCTGGCTCAGGACAGAGGCATTTGGCGGTATCTTGTGAACACGGCGAAGAATCTTAGGGTTCGATAAAGCAGGGAATTTCTTGACTGGCTGAGGAACTACCAGCTTCTCAAGGAGTAGTCTGCTCCATGGAGTTATTGTATGCACTTACTGCGAGCTTCTCGTTATGATTCAATGCGGTGTTCAGCATAGCATGACTGTATTTTCGCTACTTCCCCAACACCCTAGCTCTTCAAGGGTGCATTTAAATTAAGGAAAACTTATGTTTATTGGACCGTGCATCATCTTGATAGTTGAATAAAGAGAGACCAACTTGATGTCACTTGCTTTTTTATTTCATTACTTAGTGCTCAACATGTTTCGGATGTTAATACATCCATCCTCAGGGGCTTGCGACTTATTTGTTGAGTTATTTCATGGGTTGTATTGCTCTGGTTCGATGTGTGTTGGTGTTACGTTGTGGCCAAGCTCCTGATGGATGGATGTATTAACATCCGAAACATGTTGAGCATTAAATAATGAAATAATAAAGCAAGTGACATCAAGTTGGTCTCTCTTTATTGAACTAAGGAAAACTTGTTGAATATTGGCAGTAGGTGTTATTGTCTCTAGGACTTGCCGTATGCATACTATCAGAAAACAAAATTTGATTATTTGCATAAGGGACAGGCGTCGTAGTTCTTTAGTTTTTTTTTGAACATATCGACATTTACATCTCCAGACAACCTCCCACCCCTCCCCCTCCCTGCACCAACACTTTGCGTCAGACGGTACAGCTGATAACGCATGAGGGAGACGCCAACCGTGGGGATGAAGGCAGACAATGCGCCAATATCTCTGCGCAAGTTTTTCAACCCCCTGCTAAATCCGTTCTCTCTCCCACCACTACGGTCCGATGACGTCACACGTTCATTCATGATTTTCGCTCGACTCTCTCCTTCCGATGTATGTGTCCTTCTCTGTCTATTCTGGTGCGGCCTGGCGCAGGCCCTACCACCCACCCTTTTGCCTCACCTCTACCTTCATCCCTCAATGTCGGGGTCCTTCATGCGCCACTGTCAAGGTTCTGCGATTCTCTCACGACATCTAGCGGATTTTCCATGAAGTTCTTATTGTCAATGCAACCCCCTTCTGCCCAATGCTACACCAAGCTCCGGTTTATATTAAAGGGATGCATACAGTTGAACAGCGTGGCAGGTGCGCGGTCCACAGCCTTCAGTGTAAGCACTGATACATGGGGAAACGGACTGGTAGCTTAGATCTTCGTTCTTTTGGATTGTTGCGCGGCATAAATTGGTAGCTAGTGACCGACGTTTCGGAACAACGTATCCATCCCACCTTCAAGGGCATAGCCGTAAATTGTGGAAGGGGAAATGGGGGCAAATGCTACCCCATAATTTTTTCTCCCTGAATTTTTTTTTTGGGCTATGGGCTGAAGAAGGACAAATAAAAGAACAGGGGTGAGTGTGGAGGGAAAGGGGTGTATGTATATTATGGACTGGTTTAACCCTTTAAACGCCCATCTGCCATCTGCTGGCATTGTTAGGAGCTCACCATATTTTCCACCTTAGCGGGTTAAGGGTTAAACCAATTTTCCACTCTTTCTAACTCGACTCATGGTTGATTTTGCCCATTAATAGCCAATTCACGGAGTCCACCGGGCTGTTTTGTCTTGAAGGCTGTTCAGAACATCGGGACGAACTGAAGGGTGCAATACAATGCGAGGAATTCCTTGACGAAGTGAGGAAGTGTTAGTTTCCCAAGAAGGACTCCTCTTCGCCCCAAAAGTGCGATACGAACCCTATTAAAATGTAAAGCAGTCCCATTACAGGCCTGGACAGGCCCGAAGGGTTCCAGGAGGTTGAGGCTCCCAGATTTCAAGACAGTCGGCACATGAAGGTGGTATGGTTGTCAGCCCTACGCACCGGCCGCCTTACCCCCCCCCCAGGAAATTCCTGGTACTCATTTCTGTTAGACGCTGAGTCGACCCCAGGGCCATAGTGTGGCCAGAAGGATTATGTCAATGAAAAATTCCAATGACACCATCGGGAATCGAACCCACGACCTTCCTGCTTGTAGCGCAGTGCCTCAACCAACTGCGCCACCGCGTACCCCGACCTACCCTATTACCATACTTAATTTCAGGGTTCTAGCTCACAAATTCGGCGTCCGTCACATATTAACGACTGATGGGGTTTTTATTGTGAGGTTAGCATGGCCTGTAATGCTGTAACGTTCACATCAGATTACGTGAAAATCAAGTCAGCTCGTTCAAATGTCGAAAGGAACAACATTCGTACACAGGGACTTGCGATCATTTAAGCATACTGATTTTTCTCAGACCAGTGGGAAGGATGGCCAGAAGGACGAAGATGTACAAAGGAAGCCAAAGACATGAAGAAGATGGAGGAAAGGACCTGATAACGTTTATGTCACCTGAACACTACTTGCTTTTTCTTCAGGCCTTCTGTTCATGAAGTATCCTTTGGCCAGTCTCGCTCGCAGTCGGAACGCTGAGTAGAAATTTATTTAAAAAATTATACCTGCTGTCCCTTACCAATGTATACTTCCACTAATGCAGTACATTGTCAGCAACCAAGGAAATGTTCTAACAAATTCAACTGTTTTTCCTCCCATGGCGTTCTAACCCCTAGTGGGCCAGTAAAGGTAAAGTGCACCCTTGTACAGGCACTGAGGCTCTGTACAGGCCGTACGGCCCATAGGGGGGAGTAGAGGTATAGCTCTACTCTTCCTTGACCACGGCACTAGAAGGAGGTGAGGGGTCAGCGTCACGCCCCGGCCGCTCTTTACCCCTGGGAAAGACCCGGTACCCACTGTACAGGAGGCTGGGTGGGCCCCACGGCCGGTCTGGACAGGTGCGGAAAATCTCGCCCCCACCGGGATTCGGTCCCCAGATCGTCCACTGCGTAGTCAGTCGCTATACCGACTACGCTATCCGGCCTAGTGGGCCAGGGCGTCCGCATTATCGAGGCTTTCCGATCCCGGTCACACACAGCACATTCGGTAAGACTCCTCTGGACGAGTGATCAGCCCGACGCAGAGACCTCTACCCGACAACACACATAAGAGACAGACATCCCTAAACTGGGAGGAATTCGAACCCGCAATCGCAGCAAGCGAGCGGCCGCAGACCCACGCACTAGACCGCGCGGCCACTGGGGTGGAAACGTTCGTTTAAACACAATATTAGTTACAAGCAATACACGCCATTTTACACACCAGATGCCAACCTAACTTGTTTTCAAACAAGTACATTGTGTGATGGCATCAGAATTTTCATCACTTTATCGTGCAGTCTGGCAATGCCATAGACTGAAGACGCAAAATTTCAAGCAGCCATAAGATAATACTAAAAACGCACACTCCTGTTACCCTGTAGCTGCAGATCAATATTTTCTGTGTAAAGATGATCCTGCAACACTGTTTTGTAAAATGTTTACAGTATTTTTACATTGCAAAAATTCTGTATACTTTGTGTATTTACCATTTGTTCTACATTCTACTTTCTTTGTGACACAGTTTAGGATCCATGGAATGTGTGTGTGCGTGCGTGCGTGTAGAGGAGAAGCTAAGCAAAACTCCGAAACGTGTCAACTAAATTCTGTATACTAAGATTTATATAACAAATAAACTTGAGTTGAGTTCGAAAAGATATAGATTCAATTTGTATAGTATAAACAACACAAAAGAATACATCGGATGGAATCCTAAACGCGCGGTTTCAATTGAGTACACCGTATTCCTGTTGTCCTTTGGTTAAGGATCCGCGTCCCAAAGAGGATGAAAGAGTCATACTTATTGTCTAGTCATTTCACTTCATACTTCATGGGTCTGAAACTCCTCTCTGAATATGTACTGGATATGGGACGGATGGTCGAGATTCGATTTACTACAGGCACCTTCATTTTTCTACTTGCCACTAAGTTTCAACCAGTCCTGCGGTAAAAGGATCAGATGTCGCTCCCCATGCCATGAAGGCAACCAGCGGGAGCAGAGGTACAGCTCCACCGGCTCTTAATCTCGGCACCAGCCGCTTTACCCCCGGGACGGAACTGCCTTACCCATTGAATAGGAGGATGGGTGGGCTCCCACAGTCGGTCTAGACGTTGTTTTAGCCCCGCCGGGATTCGAACCCGGATCTCCCAGCCTGTAGCGTGTCGCCATACCCAAATCGACATGCGGGCTCTTTCCGTGGAGTCACCTGAACCTGAATCAAACCGCTCACCTCCATCAAATTCGCATGCGGTGAATGTGTGAAGATTTACTCCTGCGTCCTCTATACGCCTTCCTGATGGTGCCTAGGCACAGGGGCATAGACCCTTATTTCGATATTTCTGCTGCTGGTGCACAATGCATAGCGATCAGTCGCAAACAATGCCTCTTTCTCAACAGACAACTTAACAACTGATGTGTTGAGTCAGCATTTACAATTTGCAATACACAGAGAGGATACGTTTTGTAACTGAGGCCAACTGTGAGCTTTGTTTTGGCTGTTTATTGAACTGTAGCAACAAAACACGAGATTCTTACCGAGTATAGACCGTAACTATAGGACACAGAAGGAATTACGCACATATCTACCACGTGATACGACGAACGGCTTAATTATAATGAAATAAAAACATTCCCTTTCTAAGACGTAAATTCTTTTCTTACAGAAATGGCTTACAGCGCAGAACAGATCCTTTGAGACTACGTGCAAGTCTTGAGGGATTAGACCCGACAGCAGGAAGTAGTCTCTGCAGATTGGATTAATGTGGCTCAGGAGAGGGTCCCATGACGGGCTTTTGTAGACATGGCAGTGGACCGTAAAGAGTCCAGCAGTATCATCTACTCAGCTTTTTAAGAGACTTACCACTTGCCCATGTATCAACCTATCTTGCGGTATATTTTCCGTAATATGTGGCTAATTCGGAACAGCTGTTCGCTCGCTTGACGGCTGGATTTCTCCAGATAATTATAATATATTAGTCCACAAAACAAGCCATTTCCTGTCAGAGGGGTAGGAAATCTAAGAGTTGTACATTGGAAGAGAACTGAAACCGGTTCCATGGGTGTAGTCTGAAAGTGACGTCTCGAAGTAGCGTTGGTGTGGCTATAGGTGGATATAACTTGTATGGCGTAAAGCGGTATGGTCCCCTCTGTATTATGTAAGTCTATATATGGTAGTATTCGAAGACAGTGGGGGAGACGGATGAATAATTATTATATGCTGGCAACTCCACCCAAAAAACTCATTGGAGTTAAAAAAAAAAGAGGAAACTCTTATGCTTGGTTCCTCTAATCCCTTATCTCCCCAAATGAGACGTGGGCGATGGTACACAGTTGAAAAGAGAAAGAGAGGAAATTTATGTAAATTTGAGTTGATCAGGAGGAACCTACTATGTAATTTACCGTAAAGGTTGGCCTGTATACAGCTTAAAACGTTTTGTGTGTCCGGACCAAAACTAAGTCACACAAAAAAGAAGTGGGGGGGGGAAACAAGAAAATCAGAAGTTATTACCATTATCTGTACCCCGCCTTATCTTTAAGACAACCTAAGGGGCTGAATTTGAATTCCGTTAATGAATTAGAAGTCATGTTTCTCCTTTTCCTACAACTAATAAGGCAACTGCCATGTACTATCGGCAGAAAGCGGACAGTAACTTCCCTGCGAATCTTAAAATCTTCAGTGAGAAAACAGAAATACGATTAAAATCAGTCCCATCAACTTTAATCGTAACTGCACTGTGCCTTACACTCTTACTTGGCGTGAGACCGCGATAGCTCAGTCGGTATAGCGACTCGCTATGGGTTGGAAGGTCCTGGGATCGAATCCCGGTGGAGGCCAGACGTTCCGCACCCGTCTTGACCGGCCCTGGGGCCCACCCAGCCTCCTATACAATTCGCAACGGGTCATTCCCGTGGGTGAAGCGGACGTGGTGTGGCGCTGACCACCCACCCGCATCCAGCGCCGGGGTTAAAAAAGAGTAGAGCTATATCTTTACCGCTCTCTGGGCCTTCATGGCCTGCTGAACGGTGAACTTTACCCTTTTTACTAGTACCAGGTGTGAGGTGTAGCTGCATATACAACTGCAAAGATATGCGAACCTCGTCCGAGATTGGACGTCCTGATGTAGACACCCTAATATTCTTATAATAAAACAAACTAGATGTACTAATTTCTCAAATTTATTTTTGGAATAAAACTCTACAAGTTTCGGACAGTTCCTCTGTCCATCATCAGGAGTTTTTCACTGTACACACAGCAATGGTATATGTCATACAGGTTGGCTGACAGGATCAGGACGGAACTGCAGATCCGTCCTGATCCTGCTCGCAAGCTGTCAGCAAACCTGTATGACGTATACCATTTCTGTGTGTACAGTGAAAAACTTCTGATGATGGACAGAGGAACTGTCCGAAACTTGTAGAGTTTTATTCCAAAAATAAATTTGAGAAATTAGTGCATCTAGTTGGTTTTATTATAAGAATTTATGACGATGCACGGTCACCTGAACGTCAAATTAGACACACTAATTAATATTCTTTTAGAGAGTAAACTATTTTCCAGTCTTTTATGAAGACGAGACCGAGTATTGCGTGCACAGAAGACCGCCATGGGACCCTGTTCTGAGCCATATGAATCCAAATCCCCGTTCCCTATTCTTTAGAGATCCATCGTAACATCACCCCCATCTATATCTACGTCTCTCAAGTGTCCTCTTCCCTTCAAATCTCCTTATGCTAACTACACGCCCCCATAAGCCGTAACGACTAATTTTACCAACAATAACGCTCATTATGCAGTTTTATCAGTCCCTTTTCCCTTCCTTCTTTATGAATCCAAACATCAACCCCTGTTCTCAAATATTCTCTCTATTTTGTTCCCTAATGGAATTTTGCCTGTTGTTTTGTATGCGTGTGAAACTTGGTCGTTGAAATTGCGGGAGGAAAGGAAGCTGAGGGTGTCTGAGAATATGGTGTTGAGGAGAATATTTGGACCTAGGAGGGACGAGGTAATGGGGGAATGGAGGAGACTGCATAACGAGGAGCTAAATGATTTGTACTCCTCACCCAATATTGTGCGGATGATAAAAATCGAGAAGAGTGAGATGGGCTGGGCATGTGGCGCGTGTGGGTGAGGAGAGAGGGGTGTATAGGGTCTTGGTGGGAAAACCGGAGGGAAAGAGACCACTGGGGAGACCTACGCGTAGATGGGTGGATAATATTAGGATGGATCTCCAGGAGGTGGGATGTGGGTATATGGACTGGATTGGGCTGGCCCAGGATAGAGAC
>Ga0131853_10010916_pt1 | contig 16605 bp, 15 predicted proteins | sample TergutLab28metaG_FD_92764 | JGI IMG/M metagenome (GOLD analysis project Ga0131853, IMG submission 92764) | Labiotermes labralis P1 segment gut microbial communities from Petit-Saut dam, French Guiana - Lab288 P1 (version 2) (version 2) | ecosystem: Host-associated > Arthropoda: Insects >...
AGATGCACAAATATATAATTCGTAGATACAATTAGAATTATTATAAAATATTTAAAAATATTTAAAATTGCTCCAACATGTTTCGGATCACAAGGGATCCATCATCAGGGAGCTTTATACAGTACGTGACTACGTCCATGTCAACGGACACGATAGAACCATTACTGTAATTTTAGCCAAGTACTGTATAAAGCTCCCTGATGATGGATCCCTTGTGATCCGAAACATGTTGGAGCAATTTTAAATATTTTATAATATTTCTAATTGTATCTACGAATTATATATTTGTGCATCTGTTGGATAATAAAGTGTTTTAATCGTCATTGATGCATGGTACAAACATGAAGATTGGAACAAATTTGAAATACTTTCGTCGCTGAACCTTTGACTTCTCAAAGAAGAGTGTTGAGTCTGTATCATTCGGCTTGCAGAAGTATGTGCAAAACGCTGGGACTTGTGTTGAAACCTGAAAGCGAATGGCAATGTATGGGCTTGAAAATGGTGTGAGGAATATAGCAACATAGCCTTCAGCGGCATGCCGTGTGTAGAATTATTTCAATCACTCTCTTGAAAATTCATTTTCTGAACTGCATCAGGAGAAGGACAGGACTGCCACTTGACTTGTCCTGATCCATAATCTACAAATATCCTATCGTTCGTTTCCCAAAGTCGTCTAACACAGGTATCTTTTAAGGTTGCCTTCGTACGCACACATGTAAACCTACATTTACTGACGATTTCAGCCGGGATAGCTACTTTCTACGGACCGGACGGTCCGGTCATCGAATCCCGATGGAGACGAGACCGTTCTTAGAGACCTGTACAATGGGTACCGAATCTTTCCTGGGGGTAAAGCGGCTGGGGCGTGGTGCTGACAACCCACCCTTTTCAAGCGCCGTGGTTGCGAATGGTTTGGAACTGTAACGCCCCCTCCCCTCTGTGCCTACACAGGTTTTCATGGAGTGACCTTTACCTTTACTGACAATTTAATATTTTACACACCTTGGATGTAGGGGTACACATGTAAATATTGCCACATGAAAGACATTAATAACCACAAGAAGATTCAAGATTTTAAACTCACGCCTGCCTAATGGGGGCAGAATATAATGCACTAAGGAACATAATTGGTCTCCTTTCATTTTGCTTGCATGTATTCGAATACTTCTTCAGCATATCAGTCAGATGCTGCACGTGGAACAGTGGCGTCTTGTGGGACTTTCTTATGGTAGATCTTAGTCTGTGATTATTATATGATTAATGAGACAGCCGAACAGAGCGCGTTTCAGCACAGCCACTCCACCACTTTTGTTTAGCGTGTATGGCAGAGTTAAGTTTTGTATTATCCTTGATGATGCTGAAAAGTAACTATATCGGTTGTCGCACGATATAAATACTTAATATCAGTCTTATCGGCTACACTTAATTGCGAAAAAATGATATAGTGAAGATACGTTACACTGTTTTGTTCATGTTTATCTTACAATTGTAATTAGTGATAATGGAAGATTCATAAATACGGCGTTGAAAATAGGCAGGTAAAAATGTTTATCAATGTGACAGCTTTTGAGGCTCTAGAAAAGGTGAAAGGACACACGAATTTCTGTTCGAAACACTGTGTGGATCCGCAGCGGCTGCTGTCCGAGCTGCTGTCTTCCTTCCACCCGTCCTAGCTGTGTTGATCCAGAACGCAACTTCTGGGAAGGGCACAGCCCACTTCGGTTTTCTGTCCTGCTCTTTGAGTCGGTCGCAAATGCTTGGATTTAAAGTGGTTTCATCCATATTCTGTTAAAGAATATATGTATCGCGTAACTAAAACGTTATTCAGGTATTTCATTTTATCAAAATTTCTGGGGCTGGATAAAACATGTAAATAGAATGGCTCGAAATAGATTACCCAGGGTAATGAAATACCACTCCCCAACTGGCAGAAGGAATCATGGTAGATCTTTGAAGAGACTTCTGGATACGTGAGACCGGAACAAGTGGCCCAACTCCATGAAAGATGTATGATGATGATGATGACGATGATGATGAAAATTTCTGGGTGAGCTGCAACCCTACAGCCGTAAGGACGAGCCTCCCCTGATGTGGCCCACGTACAGATAATAACAGAAATTGCATAATTAGGTAAAGGTAAATTTCGCTTCATAATAGGCCATAACGGCACAGAGGCGGAGTAGAGGTATGGTACTACTCGTTCTTTAACCTTGGCGCTAGATGGGACGGCTTGTCAACGCCACGCCCCGGCCACTTTATCCCCGGGAAAGAGATCCGGTTCCCATTTACAGGAGGCTGGCTGGGCCCAAGAGCCTGTCTGTAAGAATTCGGAAAATATGTCCCCCACCGGAATTCCCTTCCCGGCCCTTCCAGCCCGTAGCGCTTGGGTATAATGAGGAGCTTCGTAATGCATACTGCCAACCGGACACATGTGGGTTATGAAGTGTAGGGTGCTGAGATGGGCGGTACATATGGCACACAGAAATATGAGGAAAATATACGCAGGGTTACTTGGGAAGTATGAAGAGAGCAGACAACGTGTGAATCCTAACAACCGATGTAAAATATGTAGATATTTTAAAAAGAGCATGGTGTAATGATACGGAGTGGATTCATTTGGCACAGGAGGGTGCCGAGTGTAGCAAGTGACGCACCCAGGGTTGCACAAAGAACCGGGACAGTGCAGTCGGTAGAGCGACTATGCTACGGGCTGGACGATACCGGGTTCTATTCCCTGCACGGGCAGAGATATTACTTTTCTCCAAATGAGCGAAACCCGTCTTTGCATCCCACCCAGTCTCCTGTTACATTAATACCCAAGGCACAATATCCGGTGGTAAAGCGGCTGGGGTGTTAGGCTGATCGCTCATCTCTATCTAATGCCAAAGATAAGAATGAGTGAAGCTATACCTCCACTTCCCCTATATCTTCCTTTACTTTACGCAAAACCTTTTCACCTTTGCTGCCCTCAATGTGCAGTGGAGTTCCGCGTGTCTCATTACTCATTTTCTCATCCACCTCACAGACGCCATGCGTCTAAAAATATTCCAGATGGTTATCGTTATTTGTTGGCAAACCAAATGGCGCCACTTAACCAAGTTTAATTCCATTTGCCATTTGCTGGCATTGTTAAGAGCTCACCATATTCTCCACGTTAGCAGGATAAGGGTTAATGAGAATTCCTTTCGAAAGAAAATTTTCGCTCATAAGAAGTAACGCTAATACAAGGTAATCGACTCTTTGGTGGTTATTGTAGCATTTTCTTTTATTGTTTTGTCACTTTCGCAGAATAGCGAAAATTGATTATTGGCTTCGACATGTCTGTCTGCATAGAACAACTCGGTTTCCACTGGATGGATTTTCATGGAATTTCGTATTTGAAGATTTTTTTGAAAATATGTCGGGAAAATACAAGTTTGATTAAAATCTGTCAAGAATAACGGGTACTTAGATGAAAACCTGCGTCGGTCTACATTTATGGTATCTCGCTGAGTTCTTCTCAGAATGAGAAGTGTTTCAAAGGAAAGTTGTACATAAAATCAAAACACATTTTTTGTTCAATAAACCTTTTTCCGAAGGTTGTGCCCTGTACGAAATAGTGTGACAAAACACGGTACAGTCAGACAGGCCACAAATAACAATATAATACGGCACAGAAAATATGTGGTTTTCGTGCAGGATAACTACAGCATGATGACAGACACACACTCATCGTTTTAACATTCTGCTGACCGTGCATCTCAGTATGTTTATTTCAGTATGTAACCAACTTGATGCACAAAATTTGTTTCACAATAAGTCCTCTCTCAAACCCGCGCACAAGACGGGCACCTATAGGTGTGATGATACCAGAGGCTGTGTATACAATTTTGACCTGCTGATGATGGACACATGTGCTCGAAACATGTAGAGGCATGAAATAAAAACTTATTTAAAACATCAAGTTGGTTAAATACAGAGATAAAAAACACTCATCGTATTTAAGACGTATAGTTGTTTCACAGCAACAATGGTTACGCGAACGCGCCTTAATGTCACGTTTATACGTACATCGCCTGTCTTGTTAAATACATCTTGCGCACGTGCTTGTTTCACGACCAGGAAATATGAGAAAAATTGCCGACGCAAGTGAAATTTGAACCGCTTTCAATTCAATTCAATTCAATTCAATTCAATTCAATTAATTTTTGTTCATCTGATCCAGAAGAGGGTTGTAACCCACAGGATATAGAACATGTCAATTACATTTAACGCTCTATTGCAGTACATTACAATAGATACAAGCAATCTAAAATAGGATAAAATACAATGCAGCCACTGTAGAATCAGCGGTAGTCAAGAGGCTAACAATATATACTAATTTATTAATATACATTTCCATCGTACAATTTTAGAATATTTAAAATTAATTAAAATAGGTCAACAATTCTTGAGATGAAACTTTAGAACACAAAAAAATAGCTAAATAATAATAAATGTTTTAAATCTTATTACAACTAAAATATTCATCCAAGGTATAAAATTAATGAAAATACAAGAACATTTTCAAAGCACGTTTAAATTGATTTCTATTATGGCACAGTTCCTTTATTTGAGAAGGCAGACTGTTGAACACCATAATCCCAGTGTAATATGTTCCCTTCTGATATACTGACAGGTTAGATACTGGCAGATGTAGATTCGATTTATTCCGATTTAACTTGAGGAAGCTAAATGAGCTAGAGGTTAGGGAACAGAATCAGATTGAGATTACAAACAGGTGTGCAGCTGTGGAGAACTTGAACGATGACGAGGACGTAGATAGAACTTGGGAGAACATTAAAGAGAGTATCCAAACCTTAGCGAAAGAAAGTCTGAGTCTGCATGAATTTAAAAGGAATAAACCCTGGTTTGATGAAGAATGTTTAGGTTTTTTGGATCAAAGGAAGCGGGCTAAAATGCAGTGGATACAGGATCCAAGCCAAAGTAATGTAGATAATCTGAATAATGTAAGGCGTGAAGTTAGCAGACATTTCAGGAACAAAAAGAAGGCATATCTGAGAGCTAAAATTGAGGAACTTGAAACTAACAGTAAGTTCCAAAACATTAGGCACATGTATAGGGGCATCATTCACTTTAAGAAGGGGTACCAGCGTAGATGTAATATAGTAAAGGATGAGAAAGGCGACTTGGTTGCAGACTGCCACAGTATTGTGGCTAGGTGGAGAACTATTTCTTCCAGCTATTCAACGTGCATGGGGTTAAGGATGTTGGGCAGGCAGAAGTGTGCGACTCGCACAAACCAGTCCCGAGCAGGCCACGTTGGAGGGAAGTAACTGTACCAGTATTATGACATGTACCGGAGGCTGCGGCTACAGTTTTTAGTACTTCTGATGATGGGTGCTGTGACAACCGAAACACGTAGAGTGACTTTGCAGTAAATAAATATCTGCACACTGTTGCATGTGGTTGGATTCTTATTAACATTGAATTACGATGCACGGAACCATGAGTTTAAAATTTGTTACGTACGTTTTCTGAAAACATTTGGTCAGTATACAGGTTTATGTTGTACACACACAACTTTGGATCTGCTGCCGCTTTTCTTTCTGAGCGCCTTTCTGTGTGCTGAGTAATGAGATGTGATATAATAACTGCGTATCCCACTACTGCTTCATTTTTGTGGTGTTATTTGTCTTTCACAGAGAAATCCTATTTGACCTATAACAGTTTAAAACGCACAGCTCAGATCAATATGTGTGCCGAGTAGTTTGGCATTGCAAAGTTTGTATTTTTACTCACATAGTGTATTTATGAGTCTCTTATGATCAGCAGTCATTATTTCCTTAACTGTAAGAGGCATTAACAAACTGGCATTTCTAACAGAAGTTTATCGTATGTTCCGTGAGGGCAGAAGTAAATTTTTAACACTTTGCGGTCCAAATTATTCTCGCGAATTCCAGCAGTCTGGTCTGAATTAATCTCTGATTTCAAAATCAGACACTAGATAATAGGAGCTTATGAAATACCAACATAAAACACTGTCGATTTGAGCTCGACAATGGATCTGTTACAGGGGACAGCGCTGTCGAATTTAACTCGACAATGGACCAGTAAGGCAAAGCAATCCCTATGCAGGCCTGGACAGGCCCTGAGGGCTGCAGAAAACTGAAGCCGTCAGAATTTATAGACAGTCGTCATATGAAGGCGGCAAGGTTTCCAGCCCTAGGCACCGGCCGTCTTTACCCCCCCTCCCCCCAGGAGTTATCCCTGGTACTCATTTCTGTTAGAGGCTTAGTCGACCCCAGTGCACTGGTCAAGTCAATGAAAAATTCCAGTGACCCCGTCGGAAATCGACCCCGTAACGTTCCGGCTAGTGGCACAGAACCTCCAGAAATTACACGAGTAGCTCTCGCCTACATTTTTTATTCAAGATAATTTGATTTATAAACATTCATTATTTGTATTTTGGCCCTCATGACTCCCCTCAAGCATCATTACTGACACATCAGCTAGTTTTGAATACCCGGTAAAATTGGAGAAGTTGCGTTAGGTGAAAAGGTTGGACATCCTTCGGGCTGAATTGTGAAGCTAAAAAAGTAAAAGGGTAAAGTTCTCCCTATTACGACCCGTGAGAGCCAGAGGGGGTGCAGAGGTATATCTGTACCCTTTTCTTTAACCTCGGCGCCGCGCTCCGACCGCTGTACCATCGGAAAAGAGGCGGGTTACGCCTTATTTAAAGTGTTGGGTGGGCCTCAGAGTCGGTCTAGACGGGTGCAGAAAATTTCCCTCCCGACCCTTCTTCGATCCCCGGACCGTTCAGCCCGTAGGGAGTGACTGCACTGACTGAGCTATTCCGCCCTACGGGTCTGAATTGTACATTGTTCAAATTACATGTCACTTGAACTGATGTAATTTTAATCTTATTTGTTGCCTGTATATCCTATATATAAAACCACATAGTGGTGGCTTGCTTGCAGATTCCATCCGATCTTACGGCAACCAAGGCTCTATATTTCGCGTAAACAGAAGGCATCGTTAGCTAACCTGAGGTTACAGCAGTTTTGTGCTCGCAGTCTGCGTCTTCTTACCTCGCTTACCGCCGTGTGATTGCAAGTGTATGTATTATTTTTCTTCTTGTTACATTCCTTACGGTCAACATGAGTTTATCCTCTATTGACACACAAGAGTTTCGTCCTGTATCGAGATCGAAACGAAAACGGGGTTCACTTGAAATACCCGACTGGGCCGGTCCGTCATTCGTTTCCCCGAACCAGTTTGCTGTTCTGTCGGAGATTGAGTCTGACGCAGAAGATATTTGCGTTTCACCAGAAGCCGTAAGTCCAGGATACCACTTATCGTCATCTACAGTTACCGTAAGAACCACTCCGCTACTCTCAAGAAAGTAACCGAGACGCTCTCTACTCCCGTAGACGTGAAGTCCAGTCACACCGGCTCGTACTCGATCCGCAATCCGTCATAGACTACAACGTGCTGGTGGGTGAAGTACAGACTGCCAAGCTAGCTTACCATATATACCCACTCCCCGAAGCTGTTCAACCACACCTCGTCCTCAAAGGCATTCCCCCAAACTGTCCCGTTGACAAAATACATGCTTACTTGAAAGCTCAAGAATTAGGGATTCTGAAGATTACCCATATCAAGAAGACAGATAAAAGTCACACAAATATTTATAGCTAAATGCTTAGTGTTTGTTGTCACTTTTCAACCCGGCACTGACGTACGTGGCTTACTACGGATCAAAAAGTCACTGCGTTGTACAATGGGAAAAGTGCAAGAGCACCAAGCCTGTATTTCATTGTTCTAACTGTCACTCTTTTGGCCACTCATCCAACTTCTGTGGTAAGCCCCCCTCCAGATGCGTCAATTGTGATTAACCGCATGCAAATCGGAACTGTCAAAAAACCAACGGCACGCCTCCAAAATGTGTCAACTGCGGCGGAGCTCACCCGGCCAGTTTTACCGACTGTCCTTAGCAGCAGCAGCAGCAGCAGCTCAGTTTCTTATATTAGTGGCAATCGTGCGTCACGAAGCCAACCACACCTGCCTTACAATTCAAGCAAACTCACTTCAGAGTTCTCAAGCCGCCGGCGTCACCAGCCCACCGCACACTACATGGACTCAAACCGCATCTCAGCCTCCGACCACAACTGATCCACAGTTCCTCAGCTATTTGCTTGACACCGCAAAATCCTTTCTCTCAAAGTTTAACATTCAAAATCTATGCCACACCCTACACTCGTTATTCTTCGGCTCCAAACGACCAGCAAACGCGTCTCAAAAATCATGCTGGCGCTTGATGCCGTTGTTGCTAGTTTCTTAAGTTCATTCTAAACCACAACCTCCGGTTAGTAGTGTGGAATGATGATACCGTTACACCTCTAAATCGAAATTATCTATCTTCTTTCTACCAGAAACCTAGATATCGCAGCTATTAGTGAATAAAACCTCGCAACAAAACACGGATTCTCAGTGCCTGGTTATCGTGCATACCGCGCAGAGCGGTTACAATTCCTGCTTCTAGTTAAGAACAATGTACGTCGTGACCACTTTACTGCTTGCTAATGTTGTTAATGTAGAAACTGTAGGCGTGTGTTTATATTTGCAGAATAATGTCCGTCGTTTGTTTAAAATGAAGTGAAAATCATCTAAAAGTGTAGTGAAGTGAAATGAAGTGAAATGAACTGAAGTGAAGTGAAGTGAAGTGAAGTGAAGTGAAATGTAGTGAAGTGAAATGAAGTGAAGTGAAATGTAGTGAAGTGAAACGAAGTGAAGTGAAACAAAGTGAAGTGATGTGAAATGATGTAAAGTGAAATGAAGTGAAGTAAAATTTAGTGAAATGAAATGAAGTGAAGTGAAGTGAAATGTAGTGAAGTGAAATGAAGTGAAGTGAAGTGAAATGTAGTGAAGTGAAATGAAGTGAAGTGAAATGAAGTGAAGTGAAGTGCAGTGTAGGGAAGGGGGTAAAAATGAGGCTTTATGGGAAAAGTTTATATGAGTCGTAAAGTGGTGAGAAGTGAAGGGCTGGGGTGAAAGCGTGAGTACAATATGTGTGGGAAAAAATACTAGAAACTATATACAGTACTTTCTTACCTTGGTGTTGTTTACCTTTTGTACATGTTGTATTTTAAGATGTCTTGTGTTTATTGTTGTTAGTTGTCTAGTGTGTATTGTTGTAGTTGTCTTGTGTGTATTGTTGTAGTTGTTTGTGTGTATTGTTGTCATCTTATGTGTATTTGTTGCACTATGTGTGTATTGCTGTTTTTACTTTAGATGCCGGACTGCTGGCTAGAAGTCAGTATTCGGAAGGTCTTGCGACCGGCCACCTCGACACAGGTTTTTCTTGGTTTCCCTGTGCCTAAAAGCAAATACTGAGATGGTTCCCATGATTCCAAGTTGCCACTACATGCTTCTCATATAGCCCTCCCGACTTAAATTTATTAGTAACCAATTTCATATTTTGTATACATATAAAATAGCCACTGCCACCGGGTGACAACCCAATTGCAGTTTATTATTATTATTATTATTATTATTATTATTATGACCCACCCGACACACTTATTCTGCGCTCTGACCTTGGTTCTGTTTTTTTTCCCGTTCAGTTCTGTTGTTTTAGTCGGCGTCGTGAATCGTAAACACACAGCTTGGAATTGTATCTCTATTGACAGAAACGGTCGAACGCTTTTATGTCACTGCCTATCCCAAAACATTGCAGTAAACAATCCTGACCACCCCAACTTCCAACCTAGTGTCCTTGATACTGCTGTCTCAAAACACTGCGATCTGTCCAAACCACTGTCCATCTCGTCACTCTCCTCGGATCATAACCCTGTTGTTTTTACGCTCTTCCTTTTCCGAAGCCCGTCCGATTTTTGAAAATACGCGTGCTGACCGGCCACTTTACCGATCCACATTATACCAACTGATCTTCATTAATCCTCGCTTCGGAGACCGCACAAAACTTTTGCATACGAGCCAAGTGCGCCACGCTGTTTCACATTCATTCCCAGATTCACCGTCCGGTGTCAACGCCTCACTCTCTCTCCTATTCTGGTCCGCCTCAAGAAACCCCAAAACTATCCGACGGCGCTATCGAAGATCCGGGTTCCGCCGTTTCATCTCCTTCACCAAATTCTCTTCCCGGCTGATTCAATTACGAAATTCCAAGTGGGCCTCCTTTCTTGACACAAAACACCCCCAAGATAAATTGTTTCCGAAGATCACCAGGTACTTTACTACACCTTCACGATCTGTTTCGCCCTTATTCGACCACAGTGTGCAGGTCTACAATTCAGCTGATAAAGCCGAACTCGTAGCACGACACTCGGATCCATAATCTTAACTCAGACGTCGGTACAGTCAATCACGTACGCAAGTAAATCGTACTGCCAACAATTATTTCTTCCATCTTTCCCCGCCGCACCTTAGTGAGGCTCGCCTCACAAACCCCTGTGAACTCCGACGTCTAATTCAATCTCTCAGAAAGAAATCTGCCCCGGGAACAGACGGTATTTCAGCTACTATGCTACGAAATCTCGCTCTCAAACTCTCAACCACCTCTCTCAACTTTTAAACCATATTCCGATGTTTGGATATTTCCCCACTCTGGAGATGCACCAAGGTTATCCCCATTCCGAAACCCGGACAACCATCATTCCACTCCTGTTCTCACAGACCCATTAGTCTTTTAATTACCTTAAGCAAACTTCTAGAACGAGGTGTAGCCCACAGACTGAATTATTTTATTCATCAGAATCACATTCTGCCTCCGGAACAATTTGGCTTCCGTAAGCAACACTCACCAGTCAACAGTCAACTTCGCAGAATCGCCGACTGCATCACCCATGGCTTTTATCTTATCAAACACACAGGCATGTTCCTACTTGATACTGAGAAAGTTTGGCTTAATGGCCTACTCTTCAGACTTATCTCATTTCACTTGCCGGATTATCTTACTTTCTTCCTTGATTCCTACTTGGAAGGTCGTACCTCTGCTGTCCACTTGAATTACTCTACCTCCGCTCTAAAACCTACCCACTCCGGTCTTCCTCAAGGTGCTGTACTGTCCACTACACTATTTTCCCTTTACCTTTCTGACATGCCGCATCCTTCGCCCACTCCTCTCGCCCTTCTGTCTCAATCCTGGCGTCCTGATACCGTCTCCTGCAGACTCAGCCACGCTGTAACGACCTTATTTAAATACTTCTCTACATGTAAACTCCGATTAAATACCCACAAAACTGAAGCTTTTCTATTTTCCAAACACCGGCCCCCATCTCGGACCCTCTTAATATCCATGACACCTTGAACGCTGGTGTTCGGCAGTGCGCTATTCAGGCCTTGTGCTGGACTCAAAATTTCTGATACCCAGCACTTGCACACTGACGCAAACAAAGCCAAAACCGTTCTCTGTTACGTCTACCCCCTCCTCGCCCGAAATTCAACGCTCACACAGTCCAGCAAGTTGACTCTACAAATTACTCATTCGATCCATTCTAAATTTCGCCGCCTTTGTCTGCAGTTCCACATGTCACTCCATCTACCTCAGACTTCCAGTTAACCAGTCCAAATGTCTCCGAATCATCGGTAATTATCCCAGACGCACTCCCACTTCCCACTTGCACGACTCTAAACACTGAACCCATCCCAGTTATCATCCACCGACGTACAGCCAAATTTTTTGCTCACTGCCCCTCCCACCCCAACCGCCTGGTCCAACAAATCGGAAATTATACTCTAGCCGACCTGACCACTCTGTACAAGAAATATGAACATAACCGACTGAAACACATTCTGCCGTAATTAGCCCACCGATAGTCGCACTGTTTTTTTTTCTGGTTTTTTTTTCATTGCTGTTATTTGTATTCATTTTTATTTCACGTTTGCCATTTTATAAATATTTATTCAAAATTGGTTAGGGGAACAGTTTTGTTATTTGTCCTCGAAAATGCTGTACATACTTACTGTGCAATGAATCTTTAAAAAAAAGTGGAGATGGGCTTTTACTGTCCTTAAATGCTGCCACAGTAGATGCTGCTTAACTGAACCGCTGTACGGTAGATATCATACATTAATGTACTTTAAAGAAACAGTAGTCTTATGCTCTTGGCACACTATAAGATTGAGAAGTTAGCACCCAGTTTAATCCCTATTTGAGCGTACATTTGTTTTATATTTATCTATGATGCATATTATATATGATTTGTGCCTGATGGTTGCTCATTAACCATTTTATTTAAAGCCGGTCATTGAGAGTTGTATAGGGAATCTTCCATGTTTTTCTTGAGACACGTACAAAAGTTATAAATATTCTGTGGGAAGAATGTATAATTCTTGAATGCTGAGACTGTTTGTACATAGAGTAACCGCTAGGCTTTAAAACGTTTATATAGAAAGCCGAAACATGTAGTAGACATTAGACAACAGAAAGAATAGTCTAATCGAACAGCTGTGGTTGACGGTTACTCACCTCATTTGTTTGCAAGCATAGTGACTGTAGAAAGAGAGCTTCAGTTCAGTGTACGTCGTGTACGAAATAAGGCCCACAAATATTTTGTGGATATTGCTCTATTGGAGCTATACCTCTGCACTCCTTTATGTACCTTCATGGCCTGGACGTGGAATTTACCTTTTATCGCCTTGACACGTAGAGGGTGATGATGCAACCCCTCTGATTGGCTGTGTTGTAGTGCGAGTAGTGGTTGGTCTTTCTTCTGAACTACTTTGATGCAGAAGGCTCGTGCTTGGCTCTGTGTTGTACGGAAGACAGTTGACGGTAGGGAAGTGCGGCTGGTGCAAGCATGGGCCTGAGAGTGGTTGTGCAGTTGTGTGGGCACGAATGGCTTTGGTTTTGTTCGTAAAGTAATACGTGTATCGGTGACTGAATATCGTCAGTGCAGATAAATGCGTCCGCAGAGTTATAAACAAGACGCCAATGTACAATGGCTACGGAATGGATTACAGCCATTGACAAAAGGTGAGTTTCTGTATATTTTAAGTACTGTGGTAATGAATTTCTGAGCAGAAATTTCTCCGCCCCTAAAGTGTAACTCTGATTCAGCCATTGTTCGCTTTTTTTTTAACTGCAGAGTTAATTTAAGCATGTGATGATCTCAATTTTTCCTGCAACACAAAAGCTTCTCTAGTTAAGTGAAGTTACTGGTTTTGCTGGTTATGTTACTGCCGAAATAAAGTGAAGGGGAATTTAAGTGTTACCCCGTTGAGTTTTAAAACGAATTTATTTGTATATTCAGGCTAACAAAACAAACAAGAATACTGTATATTCTTTATGTTCACTACAACACATACCGGCAGATATTTATGGCTGTCATCAGGTAGTTGCACGTTTTGCTTTGTGTTAACTGTGTAACTTATATATTTGTCAGTGTAGGTTAACAAAAAATTGGTTTATTTAATACTTGTTTTGTTCCCACCAGTATACTCTACCAAAGGTTGTATTCGCGAAAGCTAGTAGCGCTATTTTATCCAGCACACAAGACAGACCCTCTTCGGCACTCCGAGCAATACAAACTCAGCGCACCTTTTTTGATATAAACCAGTTTTTAATTTTTATCTTATTTCAATATTATTCCACTATTTGGAATTCTGATTTTAATATTTAATGTGGTGTCCGCTGCTAGTGAACGAGACGCCACCATCTAATACACTTTCTCTTTTATGTAGACTGTGCAACTGCCTAATGGTGGCCGTAAAATTCTGCCGAAACATGTAGTGAATGTAAAGAATATTTAGTATTCTTGTTAGCTGTGTTAATCCGAATTTACAAATAAATTCAGAGTAAAGGGGAAATTGTATTATGACGTATTAGGGATCTAATTAACACACACCATGTGTGACCAGGCTTGTCTTCTTAGTACGGTCTAATGACTGCAGTTCATTGCAGTCCTTATGCAGGTTTAATGCACAACGAATCACGTTTAAAGTACTGTTGTTACCGCTTATGAAGTTTTTTCTTAGAACCTGATCTACCTACAGGCCTATCAGAATAGTAGTCTTTGGCTCTTTTGGTGCACTTGTGGTGAACTTGTGTGGAGATTCCTAATATGTAAGGGGTAAAAAACGAAACGTCTGCCAACTTGGCTGTTTTCTGTCTCGTTTATGACTATTCATGCCATGCTGTGTGCTTTATTCTGGGTAATTTCCCAGCGTCTGAATTTTATATGCCGACGTTTCGGAACACACTGTTCCATCTTCATAGACATACCTACCTGCCTATGAAGATGGAAAAGACAGAATGATCCGAAACGTCGGCATATAAAATTCAGACGCCGGGGAATTACCCAGAAGAAAGCACACAACATTCAGAACACGGCGAAAAACTGGAATAAAGAGTATTCATGCCATGCTTTCGGTTCTCTTAAATTCTTTTGTGCCATTTACCTGGGGTTGATATAGTTCTGTTTTGGTACATAAAAGTAGGTTAAAAAATTAGATTTTTCCGGTGTTGAATTTCAATGTAATGAACATATTTAACATCTAAGAGCCTGGTTTCCGACATGCGGGACGTGCGTGTAGTAGCATTCCCCTCCCCGAAGAAAACTTATTTTATATAGTTAGATAAAACTGGCGTTTTCAAAACATGATGAACAATCTGCATTCTTTTTCCCATAAAATTCCGTGTATTTAACTTTTTTTGTTGTTGTTCGTATGATATTCTCGTTTGACATATAGGGTCCACCCCCTTGCTTTTAAAGGTTAACCGTGGGTTTCTCTTTCCACGTATTTGTACACTGATGTGTCAGAACCTCCATCAACATGCTGTAGAATGCTTCCTTATATGCGTCAGAATTTCAGACGGTGCTGGTGTCAAGATACTTTATCGTTTCCAGTGCACTGTCAGTGTGTGTACAGCCGTGATGCACCTTGTGCTTACAGTGTGATTGAGTCTTCGGTACACACACAGGTCAGACTGTAAGCAAAATTTGTTTGATTTGTATATTCAACCCTGTGATTTTGCGTGTGGTTTTGTGTGGGTGTTTTGGCTTGGTTTGTCGCATTGAGGGAGGAACGTAGGCTGATGTTGTTCAAGAACAAGGGAACTGATGAGGATATTTGGGCCTAAGAAGGACGAGGTGACAGGGGAGTGGTGAAGACTTCGAGGGGGTGCAGATAAGTCCTTAGCCCGACCTACTTTCCGATGTCATAGGATGGAATCGATAGTGTCGTTGGAAAGAGGGGCATGTTCGTGTGCCGAATTGCAAGTCTTTTCTTGTTACAGAGGCTGAAAGGAAGCATGTCAGGCGACGCGCGCGATTTCAACAAAATCGAGACGAGAGCTGTCATCAAGTTTTTTCCCTGCAAGTCAAGGCGACGAAGGAAATTCACGCCATTCTCACAGAAACATTAGGGGAACATGCACCATCGTATGCCACCGTCACAAAATGGGTGGCCCAGTTTAAACGTGGTGATTTTTCCACCTGTGATGCGCCTCGCTCTGGACGACCCAAAACAGTGGCCACCCCGGAGATTATTCACGAACTAATCTTGAAAGATTAGTATTACTTACCTCTGCAGGTGCAATTGAAGGACATTTTGAAGGAAAAACGCCGCGGGAAGGTCACTAAGGTGGTCTTGTTGTTACACGACAATGCCCCGGCTCACCGGGCACTTGCAACCCAGAAGAAACTGGCGTACCTGGGCTTCCAATGTCTCGATCACCCACCCTATTCTCCGGATCTGGCCCCGTCGGACTACCATCTGTTCCCTGGTCTGAAAAAAAACAATTGAAAGGTCGACATTTTTCGTCCTACGCGGAGGTCGTTGCTGCCGCGGAGACCTGGTTGGACGGACAACCATCTGAATTTATTTTGAGTGGCTTGCAAAAGTTACAGCAATGGGCTAAGAAGTGTATTGAGCTTCGTGGGGAGTGTGTTGAATAAATCCCGAGTTTGGTCGCTGTAGCTTGTTTCCTTCCTGGTCGGGCTAAGGACTAATCAGCACCCCCTCGTACATAACGAGGAACTTTATGCTCTGTACTCCTCACCAGATATCATTCGGGTGATCGAATGAAGAAGAGTGAGATGCGTGGGGGGATGTGGTGCGTATGGGGGAGGGAGTGGTGCATACAGGGTTTTGGTGGGGAGACTTGATGGAAGGAGACCACTAGGAAGGCCTAGGCTTCGATGGGAGGGTAATATTAAAATGGATTTGCAAGCAGTAGAATGGGAAGGCATGAACTGGATTAATCTGGCTTAGGACAGGGACAGGCGGCGGGCGCTAGTGATTGCGGTAATGAACATCCGGGTTCCATAAAATTCGGGGAATTTATTGGCCAGCTGAGAACCTGTTAGCTGCTCAAGAAGGTTTGTGCTCCATGGAGTGAGTTCATAGAAATTCAGTACCAACATGATGTAAATTGAAATTGACATAATACTCTAATGTAAAAAAACTGATTATTGATTTGGATTTGGTGGGTGCATGGGGCTTATTAATCTTAAAAAAAAAGGGGACATATACGGTACTTTTCTAGCAGGTACAACGAAGTACGTTTTTAAGTGGGACATGGGATATCCCGTTGTGAAGAAAATGTACACGCGTAGGGAAACTAACCACCAGTCACAACTCTCTCTCTCTCTCTCTCTC
>Ga0131853_10010917_pt1 | contig 16604 bp, 9 predicted proteins | sample TergutLab28metaG_FD_92764 | JGI IMG/M metagenome (GOLD analysis project Ga0131853, IMG submission 92764) | Labiotermes labralis P1 segment gut microbial communities from Petit-Saut dam, French Guiana - Lab288 P1 (version 2) (version 2) | ecosystem: Host-associated > Arthropoda: Insects >...
AACAAACTAACCGGCCCCCACCTCACCCACAAATTCTCCAAATTCTATAAAACCCCCGGCTTCACTACCACCATTACCCCACCCTCCCCCCCCCCCCCACCCCCAGCCAAATCAAACCAGACCCCGCCCCCCCCCCCCCCACCATTCCACTTCTTGGAGATCAATTTTAATATTACCCTCCAATCTGTGGCTGGGTTCAGAAGTGGTCTCTTTCCTTCAGGTTTCCTCACCAAAACCCTGCATGCACCTTTCCTCTCCCCCATATATTCTATATGCCCCACCCATCTCATTCTTCTTGATTTGAGCAGGTGGCATTAAAAGCTGAAAGCAACCCATCATTATGAAACTCAATTGATCCTATGCTTCAATCAGTACTGCAGCCTAAACCTTTGTTAATAAAAATGTTTTCTCTGTGTAGCAGCATTACTTATTCTTGCTACCAATTTGCCATGCAACAAACTTTCCCATTTATAATGTAAATATCCAGTGAAACTGAGTAGCCTGTCAGGTATGCTACATAGCACCTCTATCTTCAAGTGGTAGTGTACATATTTCAGACAGGGGAAGTATGTTCCTCCTGAACACTGGCACCAACCTGCCAGAATAGACACTGTCATGAACCACATGACTCCAAATAAAATTTGGACTGTGCCACAGCTGTATTCACACGCTGGATGCTCAAACTTAACTGGTGCATCATCTGTCCAGAGCTCAAGATGATAGCCTCAACACAAAATGCATGTCATGCTTCAGTGTTGCCAAAAGTATATTCCTGAATAAATATTCTTTGTTTTTGTCTATGAAAAGCCTGACAGTAAGAGGGGTGTGCTTCCAGATTTGTTTGTGTTCTGTTTTGAGGGTCTGGCTTGTTTACATTTATTTCAGATCACAGTCACCAGTCAGCACATTGCATTATTAACATACAAGCATTTATGCAACCATATGTTGAGTTCTAATACTCATTTCTGTGTTGCAAGCCCCATTGACAAATGTTTTACCAGTTACCTCTTGGACTGTCCTTTATAGGAATATCTCTTTATCACAAGAATAAATGTTATTTCAAATTGTCCATTCTGTTCAGTAAAACAGAGTTGAATCTGTAGGTTCTATTTCATTTGTGGACTATTTAAACTTTTTTAATGGGTGTCACACTTTATGAAATGCAAAGGAATTATGGGCAATTTGAAACAACATTAATAAGCATAATGCCCTTTCTGAACATTCAACCATGCACAGACAGCACCATCTGTTCATAAATTACTTTACAATTTAGCTATTTTGATCATACATTCAACAGCTATTTGAACAAATGGCTATAAACTGTACATTCTCTGAACTACTTCACTCAGTTAATACATGCAAAATTATTTATTCGCAGTGTAACTGATTATTTTCAAAAACTTCTGCTTGTTAACAATCATCAATTGGTAAGAGAGTTAGTAGAGTAGTAGTTATGATGAAACTGTAGGGATGTTAGGATAATGGTTCAGTAGGATAGCACATCATGTGGCTCAGGACAGGCCCCACAGGGCAGCAGTTTACATGGCGATGCACTATCAAATACCAAAAAATGCATGAAATTTGACTAGCTGAGCAACATTTGACTTCTACAGAGCTCTCCTCTATGGAGTTCATGTGAAGGCTCAATGAGTACCTCACGAACAGCAGTCAGCTGCCACATCTGCATACTTGGTTGCAGTGAGCAACAGGCAGATCAAGGGCTTGATCAGTCTGCTCTACACTGTGCAGTTCAGAAAATATACAGCATCACAATTCTGGGCACTGTGCTTATAAACATGAAATAACTGTATTGTGGACTCACCAGTGATGACCAAACGACCCTTGGTGGCACTCAGTCTTGTTTCTCCAGTGAGACGGTGTTTTGTTCGACACTGATAAGACTTATAACCGTCCTCAGGTCCAACATCACGGATATGAAGCTCTCCAGATGGCAGCACCAAGTATTTTCCATCTGTAAACACATGGCACTATTGTACTTTACATGCTAAACACACCATACACAACACCCACACACATTTCATGAACACTCTGCTCTATCATACTTGTCACATCATTGCTTGTTCATGCATTTCCTACCCAAGACAGGGGTTCATAAGATTAACAGTGTTTGTAGTAAAGGTGTTCTTGTGCCAATGGCCTGAAATGTTCACTGGTATCAAAAACGAAATTTAGGACTGTAAAGTGAATCACTCCCCTCCCCATCCCCCATCTGCTGCTGAGTGCCCATGTCCACCTGTTGGACCCATTATGACCGCTTTACAAATTGGGGTACAGAATCCCCGTATCAGATAAATTGATGTTATATCTTTATGTAGGCACACAACGGCCAAAAGGTCAAAAAGACCAAACCTAGAGACACTGAAAACCAACCTATTACTTACATGGTACAAAAAATGTGAAAAAATTTAAAGCTTTCCAAACCAATTTTCAGAATATTCCTTGGTACACAACCATCTTCATAATTACTGCCACATATTTTTTATATCCAACTGTCATGAACTAAGAAGATTTAATGAGTAATGGAGATAATGTCATTTATCCTCCACCTTACACCATTCATCGTGGTATATGATAGCATACAAACAACTGCTGCATACAAATTATTTGTAAGCTGAACTGCAGGCAACACACATGTTAAGTGTTAAGATGTAATAATTTTTTACTCATCCGTGAGATATGACGTTTTGTGATGGCTTACATTGTGGTCTTATGGATTATGAAGCCACAGAGTCTGGCAGAGGGGTAACAACATTTGAAAGACACATACTTCCTCAATTTGCAAGTTTTGACTTCCTACATAGTCTAAATTAACTGTGTGCTGGTATTTTATATCAAGTTCCTTATGTATTTTACAACGTCCACACAAAATAAATGGAAGTGAACTCATTAGCTAAAATCTGAGCCCAACCTAGCACCCAGACAGCAGTGGGGCCCAAACAGAATACTGGGATCCCAGATAACATGTTGGCTAGCCAGTACTGTTATGCACTTCAGAAGCTTTTAAAGGGTGGGAATGAAGCATTGACAGAACAATGAATGGCAGAACAGACATGCACCACTTGGAGAAAAACCTGCACCACTGCCACTTTGTTCATCAGAGATCCCACACTGATTGCCCTGATTTTGAAATGATGACTCCATTATAAGAGCCAAGTATAATATATGAACAACAGTGGACACTTGCACAAAGACTTTGTCACTTTCAACACAAACTGCATGTATTCCATGCACAGAAAAAGATGGCATCACTCTTTAAGCTTTCCCAATCTGTTTATGACAATGTAGGAAATAAATACAACATTTTCTTAGGAGGTTCTGCACAACCCCAGCAAGAACATCTGAATTACAGAAACTAAATAATTACTATAAAACATGTTAACACCTGCAACAAAGGTAGGTTAGCATGTGTTCTTTTTCACAGAGTGTTCTATGAAATTCTGCAGTTCTGCATGCACTTATTATGCTATTTTTTAAAGGCTCCTTTTTCTTACATTACTGCAATGTGTCAAACACTTAGTGTGTGTGAGATGTGAAGCTGTCACAGTAACTACCCAGTGACCACCTGCAACAACTCAAAACAGATGTCCACCATTTCAGGTGCCTTCTCTGTTCCCACAATTGCAGACTGATATCACTCTCTGATAACTAGAACAAAGAAGGTCTCCAAAATGGACTTCTCTTCCAAACTGGTGTCGATGGTCACCTGAGGTGTAAATGTCTTTTACATGATTTGATGCTACAGAAAATAGCCCATTAATAATCAACAAGACAAAACAATAAGCAAAGGATTTTCACATTGCTAGTTCATGTACAAAAGAACAAAGGAGCCATCTAAACAAAGCAGTTAATTACTAAAAAAAGAGCTCAGCCAAAAAAAAATATAATATTATGTTCACTTAGAAAAAATTATGTTAAGGCCAAAATGTAATGTTTCAAGGCATTTCATGCATTTAGAATTTTTAAAAATAGTATTCTTATTTTTTAATACCCAGAGTTTTATTTATTGCTTACATAAATGTAGCTGCAACTACAGTATGGCATGCACAAACCAATATAGACATATAAATGTACAGGAAATACAGGGTCCATTAATTCTACACCCTAGTATGAGTTCACAAAGCCTATGGAAGCAATTAAAATGCAAGACAAATAAGTGATTATATATTATCAATATGTCTCATTAAAATTATGTACAAAGTATTATACAGTTTCTTTACAACAAACTTCCAAAGCCTTCTTTAACTCCATCACACAAACAGAAGATGCATTCTGTGGTTAAATTTATCAAATACCTTCTTGAATCTAATTACCCAGATGACTTACAAATAATTTGATCTAATAAACTTTGAAGGCTTATATTAGACCTTGTTGTTCAAAAACTTTTCATCTGTGATCCTGAAAGATTTCCGCTGCATTAAAATATGAAATCACATACTATTTGATGACAATTGTAAAACAAAATGTTTTGTTTGCAACAAGGCAAACACATTTCACTGAGATCTTGGATCCACCTCCAAATATTACAAGGGTGGGACAGAACTCAAAAACAGAGAGCATATTCATATTATTTTAAGTATGACAATTGAATACACATCATTTTTATAGAACTGTCACATTGTAGCAAAAGAATACTACTCATTAAAATGTATCCTGTGAGCACACGTGACATTCAGTTGTAACATTCCATCATAAGTGGCCCAATGCCTGCCAAGGGCCAAACTCCCACAGTTCATTCATACCGATGGACATCATATCACTTAACTGCCCACGCACACTGCTGACTTAAACTTTTCCAAAAACTCTACAGAAGAACCCTTCCAGATTCCCTTCCTCATCGTGGGCTAGTGATTGTCATTGTTCAGTCGAAACTATAGCTCACAGATACCTGCATAAAAGCTTGAAGACCCAAGTCTTCAGAGACATGATAACATATGGTTGCCAGATAGGCACCAGAATATCAGAAGAGCCTGCTGTCTCCACCTTCAGGACAGAACAGGACATGAGAGAGAAGCAGCAGATTTCTCTAAATTATTAATATTTATCTACCAACCTACATGGTGTCACACCCATAATACAAGAATTTTCAACAAGCATTTCATTCTTTAAGTGGGAATCAAAGTGAAAAATGTGTTTCTCTACAGTACAGTTCAATACAGCGTCAATACGAAAATATCCCACAGAATACATCTCTTCTACACATTAATAAACACTGCTGGAAGGAATGTGGAGTGGCCATGATGGAATGGAATGAGGTGACCAAAACCTGCAAACAAAACAAGACCATGTACCATAGTGGCTACCATCCTGGAAGATCTCTGTCTGTTCATTCTCCAGCCACGATGACACAAACACGTAATCAGCTACAAAACTTGGAATGTGACATTTAATAATCGCTGTGTTTCCTCGTAAAACATGCTCATCCATTACATTCACCTCATAACGTTGTGTGACCACTGTAAGAAATTAATAATCTATCAGTAAAGTGGAAATGTTTACCATAATCGGCAGGAGGAAGATAGCGATTCCCCTGAGTGTCTTCCCAACCGATTATCTCCACATGGTCAGAAACAAACGATGGTATGTTGCACTTGAAGACAGCGGCATTACCCTTTATCACAAATACATCATACACCTGCGCTTCATAATACTGGTTCACAACTGTAAAAACAAGCCAGTGTCACTGTCAGTGATAAAAGAAATCAGGGGCTTGCTGTCTGTTTACATCAACCTGGAAGAAAAGTTAGCTGTTGGGATGCTGTAAATAAAAACTTCTTTATAATTAGAAGGGTTGCAACAAAAAACAGAGGGCAACATTTCTATTACCATAATCGGTGTCAGACGTAGAAGATGCCGAAAATGAGCCACCATCTGTGACCCATTCAACAACTTGCACAAAATCTGCGATGAAACTCGGAATCAAACACTTGAGAGTTGCAGTGTTGCCACGAAGAACAAACTCATCAATGACCCTGGTCTGGTAGAACTGCTGCACCACTGTAGAATCACAAGTGTAAGTGATCACTGCTTCTTACACGAAATGTATGGCAACACAAGGGGGGGAAGGGGCCGGCAGAGAGAAAGTGAATAGCAGTCACATTCATTACCATAGTCTGAGCCAGGAAGGTATGTGTTGCCTGCACTGTCCAGCCACATCTCCACAAACACAAAGTCAGCCACGAAGCTTGGTACCTCACACTTCATCACAGCACTGTTTCCACGGATCACATATTCGTTGTCAGCTTCTGCTTCATATGACTGCACCACAACTGAAAGAGGTTCATATAACTCCAACATCAGTAATAGCATTGACCATTACCGTAATTATCGGATGTCGTAGTGTAAGTATGGACCTGTCCGTCATCTGCAACCCATGATTCAACAGAGACGAAATCTGCCACGAAACTGGGAATCTTGCATTTCATCACTGCACTGTTGCCCCGGATAACGTACTCATTCTCAGCTTCCGTAATATAGAACTGAGTTACCACTGGAAACATTTCAAAATGATGGGAAGAAAATAAGGCGTTAATCAAATTTTGCAAAAGTCATGTTTTAGCATACCATAGTTCTGAGAGGACGGCACATGCACCTCGCCATCGTCAGCTATCCAAGCTTCAACTTGGACAAAGTCAGCCACAAATGATGGGATGCTGCACTTTAGCACAGCTGTGTTGCCACGAATTACGTATTCTGTCAGAATCTCTGCTTCATAAAACTGATTGACGACTGTGAAATAAAGAGGCTCTATACAATGAATGACTTGGATGTCACAACAATCAAATTTCATGTAAAGAAAATGTTTCCTGCAAGAAAGAGGGAAATTTAATGGAAGACCTGTAAAGAAACACATCAGCATATGGGAGTGGGGTTGTTACTTTACCGTAATCAGTCGATGGCAGGTAAACGGTTCCCTCGCTGCCCACCCATGATTCCACTTTCACAAAGTCAGCCACAAATGATGGAATGTTACACTTGAGGACAGCTGTATTCCCACGAATGACATACTCTGAGACCACTTCTGCTTCATAGTACTGGTTAACAACTGAGGAAGTGTGAGAGTAGGAATTACCACCACAAGACTCGTACTGTATCAGGACTGATCAGAAATACCAGCTCAGGTGAGTGTTCCAGACTCAGTATCATAAACCATTTTTCCAATCAGAATCAGGATTTAAATAGAACATTCATCAAAGAAAGCTGTACACATTGCAATATCATAATATGCACCTCTGACATGGCCTCAATTATGAAGACAGCACTATGACTGCCCACCTTGAGTACACATACTGACAAAACATGCACCTGTTAAGTGCCTGATGTATGTCAACATGAAAACACATGATGTGTACACTCAAGGTTCAGTATCCCTGATTCATATATGCTTTAACTGCCTCTAACTGTTTACATCTGCATGGAAAACAGCAACGCACTGCATCATGACCAAGCGTCATGCATTTTTGCAGTCATGCTCATAGTGAAGGCAGCAAAAATTAGACAAACGTAAATGAACTGGCAGAACCCTCACCTTACCATCAGCTCTGATCAATCTCTCACATGACAGAAACCGCTGAAACACCCTGATGAAGCTGAAAACAAGGAGGTTGTGGGGGATCAATCACATTACCCTGATTAGAGGAGGCATCAGTCCCTGCATACATGTTGCCTGAATCATCTTGCCACGACACCACGCTCACAAAATCAGCAACAAACGATGGAATACTGCACTTGAGAACTGCAGAGTTGCCACGAATCACATACTCATTGTTCACCTCGGTCTGGTAAAACTGTTGCACAACTGTAATACAGACACATGTTACATCAGGAGGTTCGTGCCTTATTTACACAATTACCATAGTCAGAAGATGTAGGAGCGAAACTGTCTCCTTGGTCGGTGTGCCAAGAAACAACACTAACAAAGTCTGCTACAAATGATGGCACCTGGCACTTGAGAACAGCTGAATTGCCACGGATGGCATACTCCTTGTTCACGTCCGTGTCATAGAACTGCTGCACCACTGCAAGCATTCACAACAAGAAACATGTGGTGTTGGAAATGAAAAGCGGATGACAATGTGCCAAGGCTAAAGTTGTTGAGACATTTGATCAATCCCTGATCCAAATGGCTATGCACGGGAAACTTACACTTTGCACTAAACAGAGGCGTAGGGTGAAGCCAAGAGCAATGCAGAGATGGCTTGATACATGGTCTGTCTAGGTATGAACAGCCCCACACTGAAGCTCAAAGGGGGCAAATAATAGCTGTGACAGTTATCTGTGTCAGAAGCAAACAGTTCAGGCATCTGTTTTCATACTGGAGACGGCCTCACTATGCAACAAAATTTAACTCTCAATACAAAGAGTTCAGAGACTTCTAACAAAAGCAAGAGCCATCTACAAACATCATTACTGCAGGTTCACAGATTTTGCATAAATTAACAATGGGATTAGTAGTAATATATGCAAGAATGAAGGTTTGTGACAAAAATTAGTTATAAAAGTGATTTGTTGGAACTCTCTGCATGCTGTATTTTCATAGGACCATGATTCAGCCTGTCATCAGGTCAGGAAGATGAAACTTACTGTGCTGGGTCCACACATATACATCATCTTTCATCTCAACACTCTCATCAAGCGATGAACACTTGTTTCATGTCTAGGAGATATCAGGTCCAAATCTAGAACCCGCGAATGGCTACAATGACTGAAGTTTTTCACAGACTTCCTCTCCCCACAGGCAAATATCACAATACCACCACAAATTAGACCACTGCTTCCTTTCAAATCATTTCCAGTTCATTATTCAGTGATCATTCTATTACTTGAAGCCACACAGCCTGAGCAACTTACAGAATCCACAAATAAATCATAAATAAACGCAAATCAACATTGGCTTTGTCAAACAGAACAAACTCCTTCAAATAAATATAGAGAACAGTCACAACTTCAATTAAATATAATCTTCTGAGTACTGCGAGACAACAGTGATGGCCACGAAATGATACAAAATAGGAGGAGCACTCACAGCTCTTATGACTCTCGAATGAACCATGAGAAAAATGGGAATATTAAAATGTGTAACACCCATCATGAAGAACAGACCTTCAGAAACAAAAAATTAGACAACTGAACTATCAACCTTGTTAAGTGGTTGCATCACTGCTTAATGACAGACTCTAAGTACAACACAGATGACACATATGTACAAGTGAAACTACAACTTATGTCTTTCAGATGGCTGAAGCATCACGCTGAGAAGACAGCACATATAAATCACAGAATCCCAAAGATAGGGATCATCAGCAGTTACTTCCAGCTGACAGTAAACCAGCAACAGCTTACACTAAAAACAGCTAACAATGACATAAAACAAAAGGAAATTCAAATGTGAACACATACAGCTGCACTGCCATTAGCATCACTATGTAAATTCAATTGAAAGCAGTGACTCCCAATCTTCATTTGGCGCAACCCCAAACTGTCCAGCAACAGCTGGTTTTAGCATGTTTAACAAACATCTGAGTGCATTACAACTTTCTTGTGCCAATGGTAATGAAAATTACTGGGTTATATCTTCTTTCAAAAATTAAGAAATAGCTATTACCCAATGTTAGCCTAACAGAATCAACATGAACCTACCCTGAGATTGGAAACCACTGCTTTAAAAAAATTTAAGAAATGAATATTTGATTCTCATTTCAAACAATTCATTGTTTAAATATTTTGAACACTATGAAAAGCTACTGATTATTTTATAATGAATTCTAATATGTCAAAATAATCATAACTTTCTTTTAACAGAAACAGCTGTAACACCTCTTCAATTGAGTACTTATCACCATCATAAGGATACATGAAACCTCTCTAACATGGTACTGATAATTTAGCAAAGTTTCCTGAAGTACCTAAGGCACCTTCAGCAACAGTCCAAATTGTGTGGCTCTCAAGGTTCTCACAGCAGTATTAACATAACAGTCTTCTCAGATAGTGATGCCATGGAGTCTGGCATCCTAAACTGCACAGCATGACATCTCAGAAAATCATGAATCGAGTTCTGATCACAACCTTTTGGGTCATGACACAACATCAACTCTGCCACATCATATAATCAGATGGATTAAATCAAACAAGATCCACAGCGCTCTGACAGTAATCTCTCAACAGTATTTAGGATTTCCCTTAACATAATATATCTAAGATAAATGTAGTGATCCTTAAATTCACACTACAAGAAATATGATATTTTTCCCTACCGAAAAGCATTACAAATGTCTAATACAGTCTGTCTACATATAGATTTAGTTTTAGCATTCCATATGGCTCTTTAGATAGTATATACTTGAAACCATGCCATTAACCTATTAAACCGCAGCGGTAACTATATGTACCACTTACTTTAATAACATGATAACACCAAAAATGTATTCATACAGTGTGTACAGCATTAACTGTAATGAAGACTTAGGATAAATTTGATGTGGTAGGAAATGAAATTTTAAACACTATTTAAATTAATTTCAGACTGCAAAGGGTAATCAAAGAATCAATAACAAATTAAAGCAAAAATTTAAAATTCTGTTAAAATTTAGGCCTTCCAAATAAAGTAGACTTTCAGCCTATGTTACAGAGGTTCCATCACATGCAGTTAGACAGACGGAGAGCAATTCTCAGTTCATCCAGTTTCAACAGTTGTCACTAAGCAGTGCACCTAACCACATTCTTATGCTTCTGAGCAGCATTACAGCACATCCAAATCTTGGCCTCATTTACTACTCATGCCAGTGGCTGTCTCCCTAGGTCACATCCATACTCTGATCAGCTTATGAAATTACAGTCCCAATGAATGAAACTTGTAACTGACACTACAAGGCCACACAAGGCTTTCAAGACAGCACTATAAAACAGCATATTCACATGCTGTAAGGTTTATCTGCTGGCATGTAATACTGCACATTTTTATAGATTACACCAATGTTTCAGAGTAACCTGCTGCCACCATCTTCAGGGAAGCAAATACATGCTGTGGTTCCTCCAGCACACTAGTATCTATCTATGAACCTACACAGCACTACATCCAAGAGAAGAGTGCTCTATGCACCAATCAACGCAGAAGCCTCAAAACTGATCTTAACCCAAGACCCTTTTACCTAGGAGCACATTCAAACACCATACCGAATTTTATTCAAAACATATAACAATACATATAAAACCCAGAACCTGGCATTACAAGATCGACTTGTCCAATTAGACATGATGGTGTGATACTATTGTGAAGGATAAACTGAGATCTGCTGTATACGAAGCAAATGGTCTACCCTCAGTTCCTCAGCATTAATGGTCTGAACCTCACCAGCTCTAACGTTGACATCTCTCGAGTGAATTGATCCAACAGAATTCCTTGCCAAACATACATAAACTTGCGCGTGGACTTCTTGGCGATAGTCTTCTGCTCGGAATGGTGGGAATACCAGATTTCCATTTGGTAAAACCTGAAATATGACAACCCAACACAATTCCTGAAGTCGTTTTATTAGAATGGTTTGGTACAGAAATAGACATGAGACATACCTATACAGTGTGTAGTGTGACATACAGATTGCAAGCATGGTGTCAATGCAAGACTTCAAGGCTCTGTGTCATGGTTATTAGGTAGCAGAAATCAACTGAACTACCACATGTGCCACATGTATATGAATATAAGGTGACCCAGTATATAATATGACCCTCTTCACACTCTTAATTTACCATGAAAACATGTACATAGAATACGTTAGATTTTGTTCACAATTATAACACAACCCTCATTTTTCAGATGATAAATCATGAAAATATTCTCATCTAATATACATATAAATACAGTAAGTATATAAACAGTGTAATTATGAACACATAACAAATAGTAACATCATATGCCCTTCCCCAATGACATTCTTCCCAGAACCCTGTTATCAGAATGGATAACAAAACATGTCTTATTCTAGTATTTTCTACTAGGATAGAACATTGTATTGCTCAGTCCTTTGGAAACCTAATGAATACACATGCCTAATCTGACCACCCTGTACCTGTCTAAGGCCTGGCACATCTCCTACTGCAGTACCATCAGATCGCACCCAGATGATCTCTGGTACAGGGTTACCACGTGCTGCACACTCAACAACAGCACCTGTTGTGTTGGAGAAGTCTACCCTGTTGGGAGGCTCTTTGATGTAGACAGGACCAGCTGTGTCATCCTCAGCAATAGCTGGAACAGAGGGATATATTTTCTGATAATGAGTCTGGCTTTATCAAGCTACACATTCATACAAGCATTATCCAAGGTGCCTGGAGGGTGACATGACCCAAGTTACATATCAAGGACCCACAAATACTAGGCACCACCATACAAAATTCAGTCACCCGGGCGACATGGCACCCAGGATTTGTGGCCCCATGATTTAAGACAGATCTCAGTGCCCAAGAAAATAATCATGTTAGGAAACTTAAAACAGTAGTCTTCTGGTTCTTGGCGCAATGTGACATTGCAGGTGGATACCGAAGTTTCAGAGGAACATGTTGCCTCTATATTCAGGCTTCAAGGAAGAAGTTCAAGTTTCATACTAAAGAGATGAGCAGAATGATGCAGCTCTGTTATACATAAGGATAGAGGTGGGATGGTGATAGTGAAACAGGAATGTGATAAAGCAGGAAGCACATTAGGAGATGTGCGTACAGTGTAACAGTTCAACAGTTCCGGTGCACCACTACTGCATGTTCATCCTCAAAAACTAAGGCTAAAATGAAAGGTATATCGGACACAAAGTACGGTGTTTCTAAACAACTTCTGTTGAAAACGTTTCTCGCTTCCATACATATTTTCCTAGCCCACATTTCAAAGCTAAAATTCCACCCAACAGATACTTAAAAGCTTAAATCGTGCATCCATTAAAAATACCAAGCAGTTTAGGAAAACAATCGCTGTCTGTTGCGAAAATCACATGGTATATGAAAATGTAGCGTAAGGGAACAACGCAGTTTTGAATGTCACATCAGGTGGTATAAACAGTAACCACTGCGCCCGTATAGCTCAGTCGGTATCGCGACCATACAACAGGTTGGACGATACGAAGTTCAAACCCCGGAACAGGCAACAGATTTTTCCCTCTAAAACATCCCCAGACTGGTTCTGTGGCCTAACAAACCTATTAAATGGATACACAGGTTCTTTCCCAGGTAAAATCGGCCGGGGCGTGATCCTGACCATTCACTTCCATCCAGAGCCATGATTAAAAATTATTACAGCCATACCTCTGTTCCCCGTACGTACCTCTAAGGCGTAGACAGGGAAAATTCGACTTGATTCTTACTACGAAATATTATTTACTCGGGGATGAAAAATTAATAAACAGAAGGTAGTAATTATACAACCACTATTAATGGAAAGTAACTACACTATCATTAATCAACATGTTGCTGTAATTACGCAACTTTTTTTTCTGTGGCGCTGCGGCCCAACGCGGGCCATGGCCTCCTCATTCTTGAGGTTTCTAGATCACACATAACGATACATCACAGTCGGTAGGACTCCTCTGGACATGTGACCAGCCCGTCGCAGAGACCTCTACCTGACAACACAACACTCAACAAAGACAGACATCCATGCCCCCGGCGGGATTCGAACCCACAATCCCAGCAAGCGAGCGGTCCCAGACCCACACCTTAGACCGCGCGGCCACTGAGATCGGCGAATTACACAACTTACAGCCTTAAAATTTTAACAGACGAAAAAGCAATGCATTACTTTCTATCGAATCCTCCCCGACACCCAAAAAAGCGCTTCTTTGTTTAAAGAGCCCCAGGCTTCGCCCGCTTGCCCTTCTGATAAACGTAGCATTAGGATTGAGTCGAATATGGAGCTTTGGTGGAATGATACTGTAAGGGGAAAACCGAAGAACTGGAGGAAAACTTGTCAGAGTGCCACTTTGCCCACAGCAGTGCGTACCGCGCAGTAAACACACTTCGTCTCGGTTATAAAAACCAGTCAGTTTATTTTGCGTAGGGAAATAATAGCTGTTTGTTCTGAGATCCACACAAAACACATAAACACACTGGGTGTTAAGGGGTTAAAGCTAGAGCATTATGTCCCAAGTGCTGGATTCGGGAGTCATAAAGGGACCCAGACACATCAACACGGCAGTTACAATCATCGGGGCTGTCTAGCACTGTGAAGGTGCCGAGCTACAGAGTTCACGGTTTGCAGAACAACAGAATTTATTTACTGCAAGAATGTACAATTTTTTAAAAAATCTATAAGCCACCTCAAAATCCTAGGCGACAAAACGGTCACATGCAGCAAGTTCCATTATGAAAAACCACCACAGTACAACATTTAGCAGCCATGGTGACCTGACGCCCAGAATTCGCGCACCCCTGTTTTATTCCTAATCGCTCGAAGCAAGATCAAGGAACTGGTGCAGCTCAGTTGATATAGTAATCTGGCTATGAGAGAGGTCATTAGATAAACACGGTTCGATTCCCGTCAGATGCAGAGACACGTCTCTTCTTTCCAATGTCCAGAACAGCTACGGGGCCAAATGTGTACTGGAAGGATCCTTAGAAGGGAGTAAAGTGGCCGGATCATGAAGCTGACCGGTACCAAGGTTGTGGCTCTATACCTCCACTCCCCCACACGTCTTCAGGTTGTACTGGGCCCACTACGAGGAATGAGTACTCTTTTGTTCGCGGTTGATTACGTTACTTTTGTTCGCGGTTGATTACGTTACTTTTGTTCACGGTTGATTGCGTTACTTTTGTTCGCGGTTGATGAAGTTACTTTGTTCACGGTTGATTGCGTTACGTGTCGGGGTTGAATGCAATGTCGTTAGAACACAGAAGAATGGAGACAGGGCGTGGTGCGTTATTGATCCAGTGCGTGGCGCACTTCGTGACGTACTCACTCACACACACACACACACACAAATGAAGGAAGAAAGACAAAGAAGGCAACAAAACAGACACACACATAACCTACAAGCATGCTCATAATGCATTTGTTCGTTGTATAGGCCTACGCCACTTCCTGGAACTCCCAGCGTGGCTGGAAATGGGTACAGACGGTGGAAGAGACGGGTAGACGAGGGTGTACTTCGACTAGCTAGTCCCAGACTCTTTCTTCTGTGGTTGTTTCCAATATCCAACGCCGTTCCCAACAACAAAACACGGAGATCAGGGTAACGAAGCACTACTTTCCACGAAACCACATTATAACAATTCCCTTTACGCGTGTTAATCATTCCTCGTGCTGTTAAACTGATACTCGAGCGTCCACTTACGTCTATGAAGCCATTTTTACCCCTTCGTTATGGTGAATCAACTGTGCAGGCCCCTATATTTCGACAATATGACTAGAAAGAAAAAAGTGGGATGGATGAAAAGTGACAAAATTTTCTACGACGCATCTAAGACCCGTCCTCGTTATCACTGTTTCCCATTATAAGCGGGAGTTACTTAATGGCGCCGTCAGTTGTTAAGATAATATAGTGTCGGTAATAGAAGAATGAATGAGTATGGAGCATTGGTGAAATGATACTGATGGGGCATATCCGAAGTACCCGCATAAATGCCAATTTTTCCAATAAAAATCCCACATGGACCGTCCTGGGGGGCAAATCCGGGCCTCCGCGGGACGGGACGGCTAATAACAGCCTGAGCAGTGGCACGTCTTTGCTGTATCGGGGTCCAAAATAATGTGAACTGACTAGAGGCCAGTACTCCTGTCCTAGTAACCACTTCTGCACCACGCAGCTGGGTGTCAAAAAAGAACAGCGAATGGATTAGGCAGTACTAATTAGGCAGCACTAATCTAAATGAACAGTTAGAAAAGCATTACACACAGAGACGGAAAATTCGCCTTGACAAGATGGGGAACGAAGGACTGCACGAAAAAAAACATAAAATGAAACGTTGGCAGACCCTAAGTACGATGGAAGAAGACTAACGGGAATAAAAGCCCAATGCGTAATGTGAGAAGGGGTGTTCACGTTAGAGCAGCCCTGATCATCACAATATTTGTGTTCCAGCAGCTCTGTTCACCACAATATTTGTGTTCCAGCAGCCCTGATCACCACAGTATTTGTGTTCCAGTGGCCCTGATCACCACAGTATTTGTGTTCCAGCAACCCTGAACGCCACAGTATGTGGTCCAGCAACCATGATCACTACAGTATTTGTGTTCGTGTTACACCACATACATTTGTGTTCCAGCAGCCCTGATCACCACAGCATTTGTGTTACAGCAGCCCTGATCACCACAATATTTGTGTCAGAGCAGCCCACCATCACCATAGTATGTGTCAAAGCAGCACCCATCACCCAAGTATTTGTGTCAGAGCAGCCCTGATTACCACAGTATTTGTCTTACAGCAGCCCCCATCACCACAATATTTGTGTTACAGCAGCCCTGATAACCATAGTATTTGTGCTAGAGCAGCCCCATCACCACAGTATTTGTGTCAGAACAGCCCTGATCACCACAGTACTTGTGTCAGAACAGCCCTGATCACCACAGTATTTGTGTTACAGCAGCCTTGATCACCACAATATTTGTG